>Ga0209676_1000689_pt1 | contig 47629 bp, 54 predicted proteins | sample AraplaCvi_mLB_r2_FD_184282 | JGI IMG/M metagenome (GOLD analysis project Ga0209676, IMG submission 184282) | Arabidopsis root microbial communities from North Carolina, USA - plate scrape MF_Cvi_mLB_r2 (SPAdes) (version 2) | ecosystem: Host-associated > Plants > Roots > Endosphere | place: USA... | reverse complement strand
CTAAAGCCAGCCTTAAAGCATCGGCGAGTTGGGGCCAAGGGCGACGCATTGCTGCTGTTTTTTGGCCAGGACCTGGCAGGCAGCGCGCGCGGCATTCTCGTCGAAGCCGGCAAGGCGCGAGCGGAAGACCTTGGTGCCGCCGACCTGACCGGGGGCGATCGCAACCGCGCCCTGGCCGACCGAGGTTTTGGCCCGATCGGCGGTGATGCGGGCGGCCTGATCGGAGGAGAAGGAGCCAACCTGGATGATCCAGGTGCCCTTGGCCGGCGCGACGGCCGGAGCAGGAGCGGCCTTTGCGACTGTCTTGCCGGCAGGCGACGGGGTCTGGCCGGTCGGCAGACGGGCCGAGGCGTTCTGAACCTGCTTCACCGGCGCCTTAAAGGGCTTGCCGACTTCCAGCTTGGCATTGGCCTTGCGGTCGCTTTCGTCTTCGATCGGCTGGTTCGAGACCACACCGATGCGGCTGGCGACCGGGGTCACTTGGGCGACGCGGGCTTCGGGTTCGACCTTGGTAACGAAGGTCGGGGCAGCGGCCGGCGCGGCGATGGCAAAGCCCTGCTTTGCCGGCGCTTCCTTGACCTGGACGGCGGCGACCAGCGGCTCTTCGACCTTGCCGCGGCCCGGTTCGGTGCTAAACGACTTGTCGAGCAGCTTGGCCATATAATCATCGCGGTTCTTAGGCGAGGTGCCGCCGAAGACCGACGCAACGAGGCGGCGGTTGCCGCGCTTGGCCGAGGCGACGAGATTAAAACCCGAAGCGCGGATAAAGCCGGTCTTGATGCCATCCATGCCGTCATAGGTCGACATCAGATGATTGTGATTCGGATGTGCGCGGCCGCCGTAGGTGAAGCTCTTGGTCGAGAAAAGCGGATAGAACTGCGGGAAATCGCGGATGAGGGCGCGGCCGAGGGTGACCATGTCGCGCGCCGTCGTCACCTGATCATCGTCCGGCAGGCCCGAGGCATTCTGGAAACTGGTGTTCGGCATGCCGAGGCGGCGCGCCTTCTGAGTCATCTGGCGGGCAAAGGCGTTTTCGCTGCCGCCGCCCAGATGTTCGGCCACCACCACCGCGGCGTCATTGGCCGACTTGGTGACGAGGCCCATGATCGCATCCTCGACCTGGACCGTGCTGCCAGCCTTGAGGCCCAGCTTGGTCGGCGATTGTTCGGAGGCATATTGCGACACGGACATGCGGTCGGTGAGCTTGAGACGGCCCTGCTCCAGCGCTTCGAACGCCATATAGAGGGTCATCATCTTGGTCAGCGAGGCAGGATGGCGCTGCGCGTCGGCATTTTCCGCATGCAGGACTTCGCCGGTTGCATAGTCGATCACGAACGAAGCGGCCTTGTCATTGCGGGCCGCCTGAGCGACACCCATCTGAACAAACAGCATGACTGCAAAGGCAGCCAGTGAGGCCGTGAACCGTTCGATCTTCAACCCAAGCCGCATTCGAAAAGCCCCCAAAACCGAACGCGGTGCCCGTGTTACTGCACCGCAAAGTTTAAGCCTCGTGATACACAAACAGTATAGTTGCTTTTAAGAACTGTCCATAACCAATTGATGAGTCTGACTCATTCGTTAAGAGGTCCCTAATGCTGTCCCTGCGTACCGCAACAGTTCTCTGCACCATTGCTGTGACCAGTGTCGTGACTGGCTGTAGCCAGGCGCCGGATATCAGCAATCCTGTCGAACGCCAGGGCATGTGGTTCGGCATCCTGGAAGGGGCCGACCTGAAAGCCCAATGCGAGGCCGGCGGCACCTTCTGGCGCGCCGTCTACAATGGCACCTACGAGAAGCAGGTTCGTGTGTACACGATCGTTCGCGAGGGGGCATCCTGGCAATTCTCCAGTTTCGGGCGCGGGCAACTGAACCTCTCGCCGCTGGCGATCGATCTGGAAGATCCGCTGGCGCCCTTGCGTGGGCAGCAGACAGCCAAGCCCCTGAGCGCGGCCGAAGGCCAGGAGGTCGATGCCGCCTTGAGCGCCAGCCATCAGCCGCTCACCCGCTCGCAAAACCTTGAGGGCGACGATTATTGGTGGCTGATCCATCATTGCGACAAGGGTGTCTGGACCACCGCCGCGCTGCGCCCGCAGGATGGCGCGCGCTTCAGCAATTACGCCCCGGCCGCCCTGCTGCAAAAGCTGGCGGGCGACAAAGCTCAGCTGGAGCCTCCGCCGCCGGTGCAGGAATTCCGCAAGCGCGATGATCGGCGCTTCGATTTCACCATTACGGCCCGCCCCAGTGGATTGGTGTCGATGCCAAAGCTGCTGTAACTCTCAGGAAAAACGGCAGAAATCGGGCATTTTATGTTTTTGTTGCAGCGCAACAAAATCCCCCTTGACCCCGCCAACGACTCTCCCCATAGTCTAGTCTATCGCAGCGCACCAAAACCTTAGGGCGATCGCGACACGAGAGATATTGACGGAGAGTTCCATGACCACCCCGCGTAAAACGCCGGTCAAGCGTCCTGCCGCCGCCCCTGCCAAGGCGACAGCGCCGAAGGCTGTTCCCAGCGTCGCCAAGGCGCCTGCGCCTAAGGCTGCCCCGGTTGTGGCGAAGGCCGCCGCCGAGAAGACGGTTGCGGTGGCGAAAAAGGTTGCCCAGACGGTTGCCGCCGAGGTGGCCCAGGCACCGACCGCCGCCCTCACGATCCCTGCCGTTGTCGCGCCCCCTGTGAGCGCGCCTCAAGCCCTTCCGACCGGAGAGAAAATCATGGCCAGCACCACGCAAGCTTTTGAATCGTCCTTCACTGCCGCCAAGGCGCAGTTCGATAAGACCACCAGCACCCTCTTCGGCTCGTACGAAGATTTCACCGCCTTCTCCAAGGACAATGTCGAAGCCCTCGTGAAGGCCCAGACCGCGTTCGTGAAGGGTTCGGAAGAGATCGGCAAGACCCTGGTCGCCCTGAGCCAAGCCAACTACGAAGCCGCCATGGCCACCACCAAGGCCCTGTTTGGCGCCACCACCTTCAACCAGGTCGTCGATCTGCAGAACGAAGTCGCCAAGTCGTCGTTCGACAAGCTGGTCGCCGAAGGCACCAAGGTTTCGGAACTGGTTCAGAAGGTCGCCAATGAAGTCGTCGAGCCGCTTAAGGCCCGTGTCGACGTGGCGATCTCGAAGGCGACCAAGGCGGCCTAACCCGCCCCGCCATCTTCGCGCCATCAACCCCCGGCAGGCTTCGGCTTGTCGGGGGTTTTCTTTTGTCCGCGCCCTCGGCGCTGCGAAATACCGCCTGTTGATGCTTTAAGGGGCTGATCGGGGCGCGTTTTTGTGGTTCGATAAAACCTCATGGAGAAGGAAGCCCGAACGTCAAGGGGCCAGCCACGCATGGCCGGTTGCACCGCGAAATCGGCCCATCCTGGCAGGTTCGCCCCTTTTCGGCAGCGCTGACGATCTCATATGATTGATATGGCATTGGAGGACTGCAGCTCTCCAGTGCCGCCTGAGAGGAGTTGAGGGTAAGCCCATGCTATCGCGCACGCTTGAAGAGACTCTCCTCAGGGCACTCGATCTGGCCGGTGAACGCGGCCAGAAGAGCGCGATGCTGGAACACCTGCTGCTGGCCTTGACAGAAGACAAGGATGCCGTGGCTGTCCTCCCGTTGGGCAGCGGCAAACTGAACAAGATGCGCCACAATCTGATCGCCTTCCTTGATCGGACACGTGGTTCCACCCCGGTCGAAGCCAATCCGACAACCGGGTTCCAACGGGCCGTGCGGCGGGCCGAGCTTCATGCAGAAGGAGCCGGAGTTGCCGCAACGGGCGCCAATGTGTTGCTGGCGATTTTCTTCGAGCGGGAGACGCCGGCACTATCGTTTCTGGAAGAACAGGGTCTGACCCGGTTCGACCTCAAGATGCCGACTTCGGCAGATGAGCCTACAGCCTGATAATGTCACCACATCGAACGAGCCCACATCGAACAAGAATGAGCGAAGACAACACAAACGGCGGCGATCGTACCAACACCGGCGTGGTCGTGAAGACCAAGCCGAAGACTAAAAAGCCGTCGATGTACAAGGTCCTGATGCTGAACGACGATTACACTCCGATGGAGTTCGTGGTTCACGTGTTGGAGCGGTTCTTTCAAAAGAATCGTGACGAAGCGACCCGTATCATGATGCACGTCCATCAAAAGGGCGTGGGCCTTTGTGGGGTTTTTACGTACGAAGTCGCGGAGACCAAAGTGACGGAGGTAATGGATTTTGCCCGCCGTCATCAGCACCCGCTGCAGTGCACTCTGGAGAAGGATTAGCGCCTATGCTGTCGCGGAACCTTGAGAAGAGTTTGCATCTCGCCCTGGATCTAGCCAATCAGCGGCGGCATGAATTCGCAACCCTTGAGCATCTTCTGCTCTCTCTGACCGAAGATCAGGACGCCATCGCCGTCTTCCGCGCCTGCGGATTGGACGTGGATAAGCTGCGCCGCGATCTCACCAATTATCTCGATAACGAACTGGCCAATATCGTCTCGCCCCGCGGCGAGGAAGCCAAGCCGACCTCTGGGTTCCAGCGGGTCGTGCAGCGCGCGGTCATCCATGTGCAGTCGAGCGGCCGGTCCGAAGTGACCGGCGCCAATGTCCTGGTGGCGCTCTTCTCCGAACGCGAAAGCCATGCCGTCTATTTCCTGCAAGAGCAGGATATGTCGCGCTTCGATGCGGTCAATTTCATCAGCCACGGCATCTCCAAGGTTCCCGGCAGCAAGGCCGAACCCAAACGGGTGACCGGTGCCGAGGAAGAGGAACGCCCTGCCGCCGCCGGCCCCGAAAAGCCGGGCAAGAAGGCGCATGAGGCCCTCGACAATTATTGCATCGATCTCAACAAGAAGGCTGGGCAAGGCAAGATCGATCCGCTGATCGGCCGTGAAAGCGAAGTCGAACGCACGATCCAGATCTTGTGCCGCCGCACCAAGAACAACCCGCTTTTCGTGGGTGACCCGGGCGTCGGCAAGACCGCGATCGCCGAAGGCCTCGCCCGCCGCATCGTCACCGGCGATGTGCCGGAAGTCCTCAAGGGCGCCACCATCTTCGGGCTCGACATGGGCGCGCTCCTGGCCGGCACGCGCTATCGCGGCGATTTCGAAGAACGCCTGAAGGCTGTGCTCCAGGAACTGGAAGCCCATCCGAACGCCGTGCTGTTCATCGACGAGATTCACACCATCATCGGTGCGGGCGCGACGAGCGGCGGCGCGATGGATGCCTCGAACCTTCTGAAGCCGGCTCTGGCCTCGGGCTCGCTGCGCTGCATCGGCTCGACCACCTATAAGGAATACCGCAGCTACTTCGAGAAGGATCGGGCCCTGGTCCGGCGCTTCCAGAAGATCGATGTCGCGGAGCCTTCGGTCGAGGATTCCATCAAGATCCTCAAGGGCCTCAAGCCCTATTACGAACAGCATCACCACGTGCGTTACACGGCCGAGGCGATCAAGACCGCCGTCGAGCTGGCCGCACGCTACATCAACGACCGCAAGCTGCCCGACAAGGCGATCGATGTGATCGACGAAGTCGGTGCCGCCCAGATGCTTCTGCCGCCTTCCAAGCGCAAGAAGACCATCACGGTGAAGGACGTCGAGGCGGTTGTCGCCAAGATCGCCCGCATCCCGCCAAAGGCTGTCTCCAGCGACGACCGGGCGCTGCTGGCGACCCTGGAACGCGACCTCAAGACCGTCGTCTTCGGTCAGGATCCCGCCATCGAGGCGCTGGCCACCGCGATCAAACTATCGCGGGCAGGTCTGCGCGAGCAGGAAAAGCCGATCGGTTCTTATCTCTTCTCCGGTCCAACCGGCGTGGGTAAGACCGAAGTGGCCCGCCAGCTCGCCCGCCTCCTGGGCATCGAGCTCAAGCGCTTCGATATGTCGGAATATATGGAGCGTCACTCAATCAGCCGCCTCATCGGCGCGCCTCCGGGCTACGTCGGGTTCGACCAGGGCGGTCTTCTGACCGATGCCGTCGACCAGACCCCCCATTGCGTGCTGCTGCTCGATGAAATCGAAAAGGCCCATCCGGACCTCTTCAACATCCTGTTGCAGGTGATGGATCACGGCAAACTGACCGACCACAACGGTAAGAACGTCGATTTCCGCAACGTCATCCTAATCATGACGACCAACGCGGGCGCGGCCGATATGGCAAAAAACGCCTTCGGCTTCGAGCGCGACAAGCGGGTCGGCGAGGATAAGGAAGCGATCGAGCGGATGTTCACGCCCGAGTTCCGCAACCGCCTGGATGCGACCGTACCCTTCGGCAACCTGACGCCAGAAGTCATGGATCGCGTGGTCGATAAGTTCGTCATTCAGCTGGAAAGCCAACTGGCCGAGCGGCACGTCAATATCGAACTGACCGAGGCGGCCAAGGCGTGGCTGTCGAAGAAGGGCTTCGATCCGCTCTATGGCGCGCGTCCGCTGGGCCGCATCATCCAGGAACACGTCAAGAAGCCGCTGGCCGACGAACTGCTGTTCGGCAAGCTGGTTCATGGCGGCACCGTCCAGGTCGATACCGACAGCGACGGCGACAAGCTGAAGTTCCTGGTCACCTCTGCCCCCGGCCGCACCAAACGGTCTGAGGAACACGAAGAAGGCGAATCGGAACTGGTCGAATAACCAGGACACCCGAAACGACAAAAGGGCCATCCTTCGGAAGCGAAGGGTGGCCCTTTGCTTTTGGGTCAAGGCTATTGTGACGGTCGTGCGTCAGCTTGACGAAAGAGCTGCTTAAGCCCCTGGCTTTTTAGATGTATTGCGCGAATTTCTCTTTATGAAGCCAGGCCGCATGGGCATGCTGGCGACGGTATCGGGTGGGAGTGGAGACGGCGCGTGGGGCAATCCATGCTCTTATTGTTGGGAGCCTTGGCCGGCGTTTTGGTTCTAGGCGCCTGGATCCAGAAAGGCTGGCGTGGTGCTCTGGTAACCGTGCTGGTGATGCTTGCCCTGTGGGGTGGCGTCCGGATCGCGCTCTCGCCCCATTGGATGCTCTATCTCAGCATTACCGCCATCACCGTCAGCGTCTGCGCGATCATTCTGCAGATCTGGCGGGAATCCTATCGCGACATGATGGAAAAGCGCCGCCGCACCCAGAATCAGCAGCAGCGCAAACTGACCTTCGAGGAAAAGATGGCCATTCTTGATCGCCGGCAGGCCGCCCGCAAAAAGCCGATGAGCGCCGGTGAAGCATCCGACCGCATGCAGGGGTTCCGGTCCCGTCGAGGTGGCGGGTGGCGTTGACCCTGACGCGCTACTGTGTGATTTCCGATATCCACGGCAATCTGGTCGCCCTGGAAGCCGTGCTGGCCGATGCGGCACGGCGGGGCTACGACCAGCTGATCGATCTGGGTGATTCGTTGTCCGGCCCGCTGTGGCCTGCCGAGACCGCCGACCGGCTGGAAGCCCTGCGGCCGATCGCCATTCGCGGCAATCACGAACGCCAGGTGCTGAACGACGGCGACCGTATGGGCCTGAGCGACGCTTTCACTGCCACGCGCCTCAACGACCGACATCGCGCCTATATCGAAGCCCTGCCGGCACAGCGCGAATTGCCGGGTCGCATCCTGATGGTGCACGGCAGCCCGCGCTCGGACGTCGAATATTTCATGGAAACCATCGAGGGCGATCGCACCCGGCCGCGCCGCCCGTCCGAACTGATGCCGCTCCTAGGCAATGCCGGCGAGGCGCGCCTGATCCTCTGCGGCCACACCCATATTCCGCGCGCCGTCCAGGTGCCGAACGGCCCGCTGATCGTCAATCCCGGCAGCGTCGGCCTGCAAGCCTATGAGGACGAACATCCGGTCGTCCATGTGATCGAGAATGGCACCACCACCGCGCGCTACGCCATCGTCACCGATTATGGCCGGGGCTTCGCCGTCTCGCTGCTGCAAGTCGCCTATGACGCCGAAAGCGCCGCCCGCAAGGCCGACAACGAAGGTCGGCCCGACTGGGCGATCGCGCTGCGCACCGGCCGAATGACGCCGGCCTGATTCCAAAGGACTGGGAGGAGAAACCGACCCCGGTTACGGGGTCGGCTCGGTCGGCGGCACGACAACCGGCTGAGCCGGCGTCGTTGGCGGGGTTTCCGGCTGGGCTGCTGCCGGCGGCGGCGCCAGGGGAGCCGTTTCGACAGCCGCCGGTTCCGGCGTGACCGGGGTCGGCTGAGCTGCCGGCGGGGCAATCGGTTCAGCCAAGACGCTGGTCGCTGCCGGTGGAGTGGCAGGCGTGGTCACGGCCGGGGCCACTACCGGAGCAGCGGGGGTCGCCGTCACGGTTGCGGGCTGCACCGGCGTCACCGTGATGGTGAAAGCCGGGGTCGGCGCGGGAGGCGCCGGCGGCGGCGCAGTGATGGTTTCGGCCGCAGCCTTGGGCGGCATGCCGAGGGTATCGACGATCAAGCGCGCGGGCGGGCCTTGGATCAGCAGCACCCGCTGGCCAACCGGCAGCGGCTCGCTATCGACCTGGGTCAGGGATTGCAATTTGCCGCCATCGATCTGGAACAGATATTCGTAGCCGGTCTGTTCATTGACGACGCTATCGACGGCAGCGCCGCCGACGCCGCCGATGACCGCACCGCCGATGGCACCCAGCGCATTGCTGCGCCAATCACCGCCGACTGCCGAACCGCCAATGGCGCCGGCGCCGATCCCGGTCATGGTGCCCACCTGGCTATTGTTGCCGCTGACCGACACCTTGCGCACGCTCAAGACCTGGCCGCGTTCGACCAGGCTAACCTTCTGCGCGGCATCACTGGTGTAGGTATTCGTGCGGCCGGTGGTCCCGCCGCAGGCCGCCAGGGCCAGCGGCAGGGACGCGGCGATCAGGAACCGCTTAGCCGTTATGAATTTCCCATTTGCCGTCGGGGCGCCGGCATGCTTGGCCGATGCCGGTTTCCAATTGTCCATCGATGCGAATTGTCTGTTCATATTCTTTACAAACTTGACCGTTGGGAAGAGTGCCCGTGTTACCCGTGGGCGTGAAGGTACCCGAAGCATTCCCCTGATTCCAGGTGATTGGTTGGTTGTTGTTCAGGGCCTGTTGACGCGCCATTGTCGCGCTTTCGCACTGGCCGCGGTCGATCGACCGGCCGGCAAAGAAACCACCGGCAGCCCCGAGCAGCGTCCCTGCAACCGTCGCCGCCGTCTGCGTGCCGCTACCGGCCCCCTTCCAGCGCGACCCAAGATAACCACCCGCCACGGCGCCGGCACCGGTACCGGCAATCTTGCCCCAGCCCAAATCGCTACAGGAATCGCCGATCTGGCCCGAGCCGCCTGGATTGGCCGTACAACCGCCAACGCCGATTGCCGCCGCCAAAATAAGCATACCCACACTCGCGATCTTCACGATTCAGCCTCCATGATCCAAGATGGTCTAACCATCGGCCTTGATCCTGGCTGAAATGAGGCTGTCCGCAAGTTAACCCTCCGTCACCGACAGGTAATCATGCGCCTCTATGACTATTTCCGCTCATCAGCGGCTTACCGGGTCCGCATTGCCCTCAATATTAAAGGGCTCACGGCCGAACGGGCATTTGTACACTTACGGAAAGGTGAACAGCGGGCCGAAAGCTTTTTGGCGCTGAACCCGCAAGGCTTCGTACCGGCCCTGGTGACTGATGAAGGCGCGATCCTCACCCAATCGATGGCGATTATCGAATATCTCGACGAGATCCACCCGCGCCCCTCCCTGCTGCCGGGCGACCCGGCCCAGCGGGCGCGCCTGCGCAGCCTTGCGCAGATCATCGCCTGCGATGTGCATCCGCTGAACAATCTGCGGATTCTGAAGTACCTCAAACAGGATCTGGCCCTACCGCAGGAACGTCTCGACGAATGGGTCGGCCATTGGATCGCCGAAGGCTTTGCTGCCCTGGAAGCCGCCCTGGGGCCGACCGCCGGGCCTTATTGCGTCGGCAATAACCCGACCCTGCCCGACGTCATCCTCGCCCCCCAGGTGTTCAGCGCCCGTCGCTTCAATGTCGAGATGAAGCCCTATCCGACCATCCGCCGGATCGCCGCCTCCCTCGACAATCACGAGGCCTTTGCCGCTGCCCATCCGATGAACCAGCCAGATACGGAAGTGGGGAATTAGGAGCGCGGTTTTTTGTGTTCGCCTACCAGGCTTCGCCCTACTTGAGGGCGGTTTTTTGTGTTCGCCTACCGGGCTTCGCCCTACTTGAGGCAGGTCACATAAGACGCAGAAAAACAAAACCCCGCCGGAAGGGCGGGGTTCGGTCCTGGGTCAGAAAGTACCAGCGCTCACTTAGGCGCCAGCACCATGATCATCTGACGGCCTTCCATCTTGGGCATCTGCTCGACCTTGGCCATTTCTTCCAATTCGTCGCGCACACGGATCAGCACTTGCATGCCGAGATCCTGATGGGCCAATTCACGTCCACGGAAGCGCAGGGTGACCTTCACCTTGTCGCCTTCTTCGAGGAAGCGAATCATCGCCTTCATCTTCACATTATAATCATTGTCATCGATCGTCGGGCGGAGTTTGATTTCCTTGACTTCGATAACTTTTTGCTTCTTGCGCGCTTCGTTTTTCTTCTTCTGTTCTTCGAACTTGAACTTACCGAAGTCGAGAATCTTGCAAACGGGCGGTGAAGCCTGAGCGGCAACTTCGACCAGATCGAGGCCGGCATCATCTGCCCGCTCCAGAGCTTCCCGGAGCGAAACCACCCCGATCATCTCACCATTCTGATCGACGAGGCGGACCTGCATCGAATTAATTTCGCCATTAACGCGCGGCCCATCCCGGGTCGGCGCCATGTCCTGTGGAATCCTGGCTATGACTAGCCCCCTATTCGTTGTCTATACGGAATTTATAACGGTCGTCTCAGGCAGACCAACGGGCCGAGGGCTTACGCCCCCGGCACCGCCGCTTCGTCCCTTAGTCTAGTAAGGGCGTCAGTAAGCGCAAGCACTTCCTGCTTTTCGCCCCCTAAACGCCGCAAAGTAACAGTCCGTTCCTCGGATTCGCGTTTCCCGACCGCGATAATGACGGGAATCTTCGCCAAGGAATGGTCTCGCACCTTGTAGTTAATCTTTTCGGCGCGCAGATCAAGCTCGGCCTTGATGCCGGCGGCCTTAAGGGCCGCATGCACCTCGGTCGCATAGCCGTCGGCTTCGTTGGTGATGGTGGTGACAACCACCTGCACCGGCGAGAGCCAGAGCGGCAGACGCCCCGCGTAATGTTCGATCAGCATGCCGATGAAACGTTCGATCGACCCCAGGATCGCACGATGCAGCATCACTGGGCGATGGCGGGCGCCATCTTCACCGATATAGGTCGCGTCCAAACGTTCCGGCAATACGAAGTCGAGCTGCAGGGTGCCGCACTGCCAGGTCCGGCCGATGGCATCCATCAGATGGAATTCCACCTTCGGACCATAGAAGGCGCCTTCGCCCGGCAATTCTTCGAACGCCAGACCGGCCGCATTCAGCGCATCGCGCAGGCCCTGTTCGGCGCGGTCCCAGGTCGCATCTTCGCCGGCGCGGACATCCGGGCGCAGCGCGAGCTTCACCTGGATCGAGTCGCCCGAGAAGCCGAGGGCCTCATAGACCCCAAGCTGGAGCTTGAAATACTCCAGGCTCTCGTCGCGGATCTGGTCTTCGCGGCAGAAGATATGCCCGTCGTCCTGGGTGAAGGCGCGGACCCGCATGATGCCGTGCAGACCGCCCGAGGGCTCGTTGCGATGGCAGGAACCAAACTCGGCAAAGCGTAGCGGCAGATCGCGATAGGACTTGATGCCCTGACGGAAGATCTGCACATGGCCGGGGCAGTTCATCGGCTTCAGGCCGAACATCCGCTCCTCGTCCACCGCCACCTTGTACATGTTGTCGCCATACATGTCCCAGTGACCCGACGCCTTGAAGAGGCTGCTGTCGATCAGCTGCGGGGTTTTCACCTCGACGTAATCTTCTTGCAGACGGCCCCGGATGAAGCTTTCGAGCGTCCGATAGAGCGTCCAGCCCTTCGGGTGCCAGAAGATCATGCCGGCGGCTTCTTCCTGCTGATGGAAGAGGCCCATTTCCTTGCCGAGCTTGCGATGGTCGCGCTTCTCGGCTTCGGCCAGCTGGAAGAGATATTGGTCGAGTTCAGCCTGGGTGCGCCAAGCAGTTCCGGTAATGCGTTGCAGCTGGGCATTATTCGCATCGCCGCGCCAATAGGCACCCGACACCCGCATCAGCTTGAAGGCATGGCCGGTCTTGCCGGTCGAGGGCAGATGCGGGCCACGGCAGAGATCGAGCCAATCGCCCTGACGATAGATCGACAGCGCCTCATTGGCAGGCAGCTGCGGGATCCATTCGGCCTTGAAGGTTTCGCCCTGCTTGGTGAACCAGGCAATCGCCTCGTCGCGGCTCCATTCCTCGCGGATGAGCGGGAGATCGCGGTCGACGATTTCATGCATGCGCTTCTCGATAACCTCGAGGTCATCGGTCGAGAAGGGCTGCTCGCGATAGAAGTCGTAGTAGAAGCCGGTTTCGGTCGAGGGACCGAAAGTCACTTGGGTGCCCGGGAAAAGCTCCTGCACCGCCTGCGCCAGAATATGCGCGCAATCGTGACGGACCAGCTCCAACGTCTCCGACGATTTCGCCGTGATGATCGAGACGCCGGCGTCGGTAGTGATGGTGGCAGTCAGGTCCTTCAACTCACCGTTGACCTTGACTGCCAGAGCCGCCTTCGCCAGCCCCGGCCCGATCGAAGCGGCGATATCCGCGCCCGTGACCGGGCCGGGGTATTCCCGCTGCGAGTTATCGGGAAGGGTAATCTTAATCATCTGAGGTGTTTCGTTCCTTGGAGAAATGGGGCTGAAACCCTGCCTGTTCCCTAGGCATTCCGTCAAGCGGCGCAAACGCTCGGCAGATGTGTGTTTCCCGATGCTTACAGGCCGCGAAAGTGGCATATAAGCCTCAATCATGATTTCCCAGATCCCCATCGGAGAATTGGCCGCCCTCGGTGCGGCCGGCTGCTGGACCATCGGCCCGCTTCTCGGCACCAAAGTCGTGAAGGAAATCGGGTCAGTGCGCTTTAATCGTGTGCGCAGCGGCATCTTCTTCGTCTTCACGATGATGATCGCCCTCATCGGCGGCGATCTCTCCAGCCTGTCCTGGAACTCGGTCTCCTGGCTGTTCCTCTCCGGCGTGATCGGGGTCACCTTCGGGGACCTGTTCCTGTTTGCGTCCTACAAGATGATCGGGCCGCGCCTCGGCTCGCTGCTCTATATGATGTCGGCGCCCTTCACCGTCGGGCTCGCCTGGATTTTCCTCGACGAGCGCCTCTCGGGCCAGGCCCTGCTCGGAGGCTTGCTGACGCTCGCCGGCATCGGGCTGGCACTGGCACGCAAGGAACAGGAAGCCAAGGGGTTCGAGCTCGAACCCGGCAAGCTGCTGGTCGGTATTTCCTTCGGATTGATCGCGGCCTTTGCCCAGGCGACCGGCACGCTGCTCTCCAAGCCTGCTCTTGCCCTGGGGGTCGAACCGCTGGCCGCCGCCCCAGTGCGGACCGGCGCCGCCTTCCTGGCGATGGCGCTCTTCACCCTGCCAACCGCCGGGATCAAGGGCTATTCGGTCTCGCCCCGGCTGTTACCGCTGATCCTGACACAGGCGATCATCGGGTGCAGCGGCATCATCCTGCTGCTGGTCGGCATCGCCCATACCTCGGCCGGAATTGCCGCGATCCTCGCAGCCCTCCCACCGATCATCATGCTGCCGATCCTGCGCTTCGGTTTTGGCGCGCGCCTCTCGCCCGTCGCCTGGATCGCGACCTTCGTGTCGTTTGCGGGTGTGGTCTTAATTCTCAGCCGGTAAGTGGTTCAGGTACGGCTACCGACCTTTGCCCTACTTGAGCCGCACCTGAACGTTTCTTACTTCGACGTCGCCACATAGACCCCATCCCAATCGACGGGCGGCGGGTCGGCGCGATATTCGGCGATGCGATCTTCATAGGTCTGATAGAGCGGCACGATGCCAAAGGGTTCGGCGAGCACGCGGGCGCGGGCGATCAGGGTTTCGCATTCATCCCAGCGCTGGCCGCGATAGCCGGCGATCAGCGTGTCATGAACCTCTTTTAGGGCCTTGAACTCGCCGCTCTGCGCGACGTCGGGCTTGCCGACCAGGGTAAAGATGGTGACCGGCACGGTCTTGCCCTTCACGCGGATCGAATCGATTTCCAGCGTCGCATAATCGGGCACCAACACCTGGGTCGCCTCGCCGATCACATTGTCGGTGTGATAGGGCTTGGACTGGCCTTCGAGGCGCGAGGCGAGGTTCACGGCATCACCTAGAACCGAATAGTTGAACTTCTGGTTCGACCCCATGTTGCCGACGACGCAGGGGCCGGAATTAAGGCCCATGCCGATCCCGATCGGGATCATTTTGGTGCCGTTCTTGGTCGCTTCGGCCTGGAGTTCTTCGTTCAGCGCGACGAGGGCGGTGCGCATTTCCAGCACGGTGTCGCAGGCGCTACGGGCGTGGTTCAGGTCTTCAAGCGGCGCGTTCCAGAAGGCCATGATCGCATCGCCGATATATTTATCGATATAGGCGCCATGGGCGAGCGCGATATCGGTCATCGGCGTCAGATAGCGGTTCATGAAGGCGGTCAGGCCCTGCGCGTCGAACATTTCCGAGATGGTGGTAAAGCCGCGCACGTCGGAAAAGAAGATCGTCATATCGCGCGTCTCGCCGCCCAGTTTCAGTTGGTCGGGATGTTCAGCAAGCTTATCGACCATCGCCGGCGAGAGATAGAAGGCGAAGGTATTCTTGATCTGCTGCCGCTGGGCTTCTTCGCGGGTGTAACTGATATAGGTCGAGGTCATATAGACCGCGAGCGCCACCACCACCGGGGCCGTGGCGTCGATCATCGTCCGTTCGGCCGAGAAATAGTACCAGCTAACCCCGATCATTGCCGCCGTCGCCGCGATGAAGACGCCCATGGTCCAGCGCGCACCGACCAAGGCCATCGCGATCAGCATGAAGAGACCACCGCCGATGACGAGGCTGCCTTCCAACATCTCGGCTTCGAGCGGCCGCTGCAGCAAGCTCTCGGCAAACACGCTTTCAATCAGCTGGGCATGCACCTCGACCCCGGGGATATTCTCGTCGACAGCCGTGGTTCGCAGATCTCGCAGACCCGCCGCCGAAGCGCCGAACAGCACGAGCTTGCCCGCCATGCGCTTGGGGTCGAAGGTCGCATTCAGCACATCTTTGGCCGGGATATAGCGCGACTTATCGAGCTTGGAATAATAGGGCCACATCAGGCCCATGCGGTCGGTCGGAAAGATGATCCGGCGACTGCCCTGCATGAAGACGTCTTTGATACCCTGGCCCGCTTCATCCAGCCGGATGCCGATCGTCGAATTTTTTGTGAACACCCGCAGCATTTCAAGCGAGAGGGCGGGATAGATCTTATCTTCCGATCGCGCCACCACCGGGATGCGACGAACCACGTTATCCTTTTCGGGATAAACGGTAAAAAGGCCGCGGCCGCCGGCAACATCCTCGAACATCTTCAGATTACCGACCAGACTCGGATAGTTCTGCAAGAAAGGTCGCGGATCGCCACCGACGGTCGCAATCGCGGCGGGCTCCGGGCGCACCAGGTCGCCGGCGGCCAAACTTTCATCGGCCGCCTGGCCCAACACCGACCGAGCCTGCTTCAAGACGTTGGCGAAGACCGCATCAGTCGATCCCATCGACTTCAAACGCTCGCGCATTTCGGGATCGAGATTAGGCAGAGTTTCGGCCAGCAGGTCCGGCGATAACCGATCAGGCTCGGCAAAGACAATATCGAAGCCGACGAGCTGGGCGCCGGCGCGATGGGCATTCACCACCATCTGGGCGACCTTATCCCGCCCCCAGGGCCATTGGCCTACCTCGGCCAGGCTCTGTTCGTCGAGGTCGATAACCACAACATTCTGCTCAAGGTTCTCGCGCGGCTTGATCTTCTGGTAGGTGTCGAAAACCTTCAGGCGGACAAATTCGACCGGCTCCGGATTCCAAACGCGGACAGCCGTCAGGCCGATCAGCACCACAAAAGCAATCCACTGGCCGCTGCCAAACAGCTTGCGGAAGAACTTGCCGATTTTGCTGCCGATCTTCGCTGCTATTCCCACCGCGCGCCGCCTTTTGCTTAGAATTTGCGCCATGGTGGCTGAGATGCCGAAAAATGGCAAATGTTAGGCAAATGTCACGGACTTAAGAGCGCCAGCGCGGGGCGAGATAGGCGCCGATCAGGGCCAGCATCATGCCGACCGGTTCGATTAGCAGCCCTTGCGTTGCGTAATAGCAGGCAGCCCCGACCACGCCAGCGGCCGCGATCCCGAGGAACAGCAGACTGCGACCGGTGAGGCATAGAGCGGCGATCGCCAGCATGATGCAGAAGCTGATCGTTTGATCGCGCTGCAAGGCGGCCCGTGCCAGCAGCGTATCGATCGCCCGAGCGTTCATTTCCACCGTGGTGATCGGCCCGAGCGGGCTTTGGATCTGGGTGGCCAGCCCGGCGGCCAGAGCGCCGAATACGACCGGACGCCCCTGGATTTCGGGTGGCAGGGTGCCGGTCAGCAGGCTGGCCGGCGAATAGATCAACCGCGGGCCTTCGATGCGTGCGACGGTCAAGGCCCCGAATTGCCCAAGCGGCACGGGGGCGCCGGCACACAGGCTCATCCCCCCCTCGTAATTATTCCGCATCTGGAGGTTCGCCATCGGGCAGCGTTCGGCGCGCGCCACCATCGCCGTCGCAAACCCCGGCAGGATGCCGCGCGGCATGGCGGCAAAAGCACTGATCTTACGGGTAATGCCATCGGCATCGGCATAGGAGAAAGCCGGGGCCACCGTGGTGACCCGTTCGATGGCAGGTAAGTTCGGCACCCGCAGCGGCAGCGTATAGATCGGTCGATCCTTGCCGATGAAGACAACTCCGACCCCGCCGTTCATCGGCAGGTCCGGTGTGCCTTGCGGGCTATAAAGCGTATCGACAACCGTTGGACGATCGGACAGCGCCTTCACCAGCGCAGCGTCGGTATCATTCTCGGGCGTGGCCAGCCGGTCAGGTTCAGCAAAAGTAATCATCATGCCAAACGCGCTGGCGCCCGCCTCGGTCATCCGATCAACCAACTTGGCCGAGACATCGCGCGCCCAGGGCCATTGGCCCAGCTGTCGCAAGTCATCTTCCCCAATGCCGATGATGATGGTGCGGGGCGGAACCGGCGGCGTCAGCTTATAGAGCAGATCCGCGATCCAGCCTTCGGTTGCAACCAAAGTCGGCGGACGCCAGACCGCAACCAGGGCAATCAAACCCGCCCACAATCCGACCAAAGTCAGGATACTCAACGCCCACCGTCGCAGCATCAGCGCCCGTCCCCACCTGCTTAACCGATCAAGCTTGACCGTTACAGTGCCTGAGCGTGTACGAACAGCAAGGAGAATCACAACTGGCATGCGTGGCCCGCGCTTGACCGCATTAAGCAATACTATAACATCATCGCCCATGAGCCACAGCCACGACCATTCGCACGATCACTCCCATACCCATGGGCCGGACGCGATCTCCTACGCCGTCGGTCCTTTCGGCTGGAGCATCGCCCAGCGCCTGGGCGTGGTCGCGGGCGCCTTGGCTTGCCTATGGCTGCTCGTCCTTTGGGCCTTGGCGGCATAAAAATGTCGATGATCACCCTCGATAATCTGACCCTGACCTATCAACGCCACCCGGCGATCCATCATCTATCAGGCAGCTTTGCGCCCGGTAGCATGACCGCGATCATCGGCCCGAATGGCGCCGGCAAATCGAGCCTGCTGAAAGCCATCGTCGGCCTGATGCCGCCGAGTGCCGGGCGGGTGCAGCTGAAAGGCTGCGCGCGTCAGGACATCGCCTATCTGCCGCAGAGCGCGGAGATGGATCGCAGCTTTCCGCTATCGGTGCTGGATTGTGTGCTGATGGGGGCGTGGCGTGCCGTCGGCCCCTTCAAGAAGCTCGGTAAGGATATCCATCGTGAGGCGCTGACGGCCCTGGCCGCCGTCGGGCTCACCGGATTCGAGCGCCGGATGATCTCCGAACTCTCCGCCGGCCAGTTCCAGCGCGTGCTGTTTGCCCGCGTCATGGTGCAGAACGCCCCGGTGATCCTGCTGGACGAGCCGTTCAACGCCATCGACGCCCGCACCACCGCCGATCTTCTCGGCCTCGTGCGCCGCTGGCATGGCGAGCAGCGCACCATCATCGCGGTGCTACATGATATGGAACAGGTGCGCCAGAATTTCCCCGAAACCCTGATGGTCGCTCGCGAGCTGATCGGCTGGGGTCGCACCGAAGAAACCCTGACCCCCGACAACCTCGGCCGTGCCCGCGCGCGCTCCGAAGCCTGGGACGATCACGCCGGCGTGTGTGCTGCCTGATTTGCGGGCACGCATCCTAAAACAACCTCGTCATCCCAGGGCTTGACCCTGGGATCTTGTGTAGACGAACTACGTCGAGGCGGTTGAGGCAGTATCTACGCGGTGTGGCCACCCGAGATCCCATGGTCAAGCCATGGGATGATGAGAATAAAAATCGACCCAACAAAAAAGGCGCCCGATCGGGCGCCTTTTTCGTGAGTAATAACCAGCCTTAGAGCTCGATCATCTCGCGGGCGGCCTGACGGTCGTAGCCCTGGCTCGCCAGCAGCAGCTGACGGGTATAAGCCTCGGACGGCGTGCCGGCGCGCAGGGCATCGACGGTCGCCTCTTCGACGATTTCGCCATGGCGCATCACAGCCACCCGGTCGCACATATTACCAACTACCGCCAGATTATGGGTGACCAGCACGTAGGTAAGCCCCCGTTCGGTCTTGAGGCGGCGCAACAGATTGAGGATTTCCGCCTGGACCGACACGTCGAGGGCGCTGGTCGGCTCGTCGAGCAGCAAGACCTTCGGCTCCAGGATCAGGGCGCGGGCAATCGCCACACGCTGACGCTGGCCACCCGAGAGCTGATGGGGATAGCGGAAGCGGAAGGCAACCGGCAGACCCACGTCATAGAGCGCGCGCTCCACCCGCTGCGAGCGGTTGTCGAGGCCATGGATCGCTAGAGCTTCGTCGAGCGCGCTGTCGATGGTCATGCGTGGGTGCAGGGACCCATAGGGGTCCTGGAACACCATCTGCACGAACTTATGGAACGACTTCGGCCGGTTCCTGCCCTGCTTTTCGCCCGCGATATGCACATCGCCGGTCCAATCGGGATTGAGGCCCGAAAGCGCACGCAGCACGGTCGATTTGCCTGAACCGCTTTCGCCCACGAGGCCATAGCATTCGCCGTCCTTCACCGAAAAATCGATGTTCTTGACGGCATTCACCGGACCGGCCTTGGTCTGGAAGGTGATCGTGAGGTTTTTGACGTCGATCATCATCAGCTGAAAGTCTCCGTCATCCAGGCCGGGTCACGGGTCAGCACCGGCAGGTCGCCGGCGGGCTTCTCCAATTGCGGCAAGGCTTTGAGCAGGCCCTGGGTATAGGGATGGCGGGCCTGATGCAGTTCGGACGCCTTCAAGGTTTCGACGATCCGGCCGCCATACATGACAATGACCCGGTCGCAGAAGCTAGCGACCAGATTAAGGTCGTGGCTGATGAAGATGAGGCCCATGCCGCGTTCCGAGACGAGATCGTCCAGGATCGCCAGCACCTGCATCTGCACGGTCACATCGAGCGCGCTGGTCGGTTCATCCGCGATCATCAGATCGGGATCGGGGATCAACATCATCGCGATCATGATGCGCTGGCCCATGCCGCCCGACACTTCGTGCGGATAGGCCTTATAGACGCGTTCGGGATCGCGGATCTTCACCGCTTCCAGCATGGCAATGGCACGCTTCTTCGCTTCCGACCGTTTGACCTTGGTATGGGTCAAAAGGGCTTCTTCGATCTGGGCGCCGACGGTCATGACCGGGTTTAGCGAATATTTCGGATCCTGCATGACGAGGCTGATGCGCTGGCCACGGATGGCGCGCATCTGCTTGGTCGAGGCATTCATCAGGTCGATGCCATCGAAATTCAGGCGCTTGGCCTTCACTTCGCGCGCCGCCGGAATGAGCTTCAGGATCGAGCGGCCGGTCAGCGATTTGCCCGAGCCGCTTTCACCGACGATGCCCAGCTTTTCGCGCCCCATGCTGAAACTGACACCGCGCACCGCTTCGAACACGCCATCGGCGGTATTGAAGCTGACCCGCAGGTCTTCGACTTCCAAGAGTGGCTTATCGGTCATTTCTGCTTGGGATCCAAAACGTCGCGCAGACCATCGCCCAGCAGATTGAAGCCGAGCGAGACAGTCAGGATGGCAAGACCCGGCATCGCCGCGACCCACCATTGGTCGATGATGAACTTGCGGCCACCGGCGATCATCGCGCCCCATTCGGGGTTGGGCGGCTGGGCGCCAAGACCGAGGAAGCCGAGGCCCGCCGCGGTCAGGATGATGCCCGCCATATCGAGCGTCACGCGCACGATCAGCGACGACATGCAGAGCGGCACGATGTGACCCAGAATGATGCGGGTGCGCGAGGCGCCCAACAGGCGGGCCGCCGCGATGAAGTCGGAATTGCGCAAGGTGATGGTTTCGGCGCGCGCCATGCGGGCATAGGGCGGCCAACTGGTGATCGCAATGGCGACGACGGCATTCTCAAGGCCCGGCCCAAGCGCCGCGACAAACGCCAACGCCAGGATGAGGCGCGGGAAGGCCATGAAGATATCGGTGATGCGCATCAGCACCGTATCGATCCAGCCCCCGAAATAGCCTGAGATCGTCCCAACCGCGAGGCCGACCGGCGCCACGATGATGATGACGAGCCCGACGATATAGAGGGTGATCCGTGAGCCATAAATGAGGCGCGAGAGGATATCGCGGCCCAGATCGTCAGTGCCGAGGAGATATTGTCCACCCGGCGCCTGCAGGCGATGCGACAGATCCTGGACGATCGGCGAGGCTGGGGCGATCGCGTCTGCAAAGAGCGCGACCAGGATCAGCCCGACGACGATGGCAAGGCCCAGAAGAGCCAGCGGATTGCGACGGAAGGAGAGCCAGCGGCGGTAGGTCTGGCCCAGGCGGGCCTGTCCGCGGCTCTTGGGCTCCGACGTCAGCAGCCAAGCCTTAAGGCCGGTCGATGCAGTCGTACTCATTTTGCCCTCGGATCGACGAGGCGATACAGAATATCGCAGAAGATATTGATGACGATGAAGGTCACGCCCACCACCAGCGTCCCGCCCAGCACCGCGTTCATGTCGGCGTTCAGCAGCGAGGAGGTGATGTATTGACCCAGGCCCGGCCAGGCGAAGACCGTTTCGGTCAGCACCGAGCCTTCGAGCAGATTGGCATAGGAAAGCGCGATCACGGTAATCAGCGGCACGGCAATATTGCCGAGCGCATGACGCCAGATGACCTTGGCTTCCGACATGCCTTTAACGCGCGCCGTGGTGATATATTCCGAGCGCAACTGTTCGACCATGAAGCTGCGGGTCATGCGGCTGATATAGGCCATCGAATAATAGCCCAGCACCGTTGCCGGCAGGATCAGATGGGAAAAGGCATTGGCTGCCACTTCCCATTCGCCCGCGATGATCGCATCGATGATGACGACCTTGGTCACTTCGTCGACCAAATCTTGATAACCGACATCGAGACGGCCTGGACCCGACACCCAACCGAGGTTGGCGTAGAAAATCAAAAGCCCCATCAGGCTGAGCCAGAAGACCGGCGCGGAATAGCCGAGCAGACCGACAAACCGCACCACATAGTCGGGCCAGCGCCCCTGATAGACGGCAGCCAGCACACCGGCCGGCACCCCGAAGAGCACGCCGATAAAGGTCCCCGAGGTCGCTAGTTCCAGCGTTGCGGGGAAATAGCGGCCCACATCCTCAATGACCGGTTTGGTGGTCAGGACCGAAATCCCGAAATCACCGACCATTGCCTTCTTCGCGTAGATCCAGAACTGGGTCCAGATCGGCTGGTCGAGGCCAAGTTCCAGGTAGACGCGTTGATAAACCTCGGCCGTCGCCCGGTCGCCCACGATGGCAAGGACGGGATCCTGCGGCATGAACCGGCCGATGACGAAGGTGACGAGCAGGAGCCCGAAGATCGTGATGGCGATGACCGGAATGACGCGGAGAACCCCCCTGCCAAAAAGCAGGAGGCCGGGGGGTATTCCCCCCCCGGCCCGCGTGCCGGTCGCCTGAGGCGACTGAGACAAAGCTTACTTCTTTACGATGTTGGTATAGATGTTGTTATCGAAGCTCGGGCCGATGATGAAGCCCGAAACGTTCGAGCGGCTGGCGGCCACTTCGGTCTGCTGGAACATCACGACGAACGGCGACGTCTTCTGATGTTCCTTCTGGATTTCGGTATAAAGCGCAGCGCGCTTGCCGGCGTCGCGTTCCAGAACGGCAGCCAGAGTCTGCTTGGTCATCTCGGGAATGTCCCAAGAGTTACGCCAAGCCAGGGTCTTGGTCTTGCCGGCATCGGAATTGTCGTAGTTGATCGCGAAGGTTTCGGCGTTGGTGTGCGGATCCTGATAATCCGGGCCCCAGTTACCGATATAGATGTCATGGCTGCGCGCGCGATACTTGGTCAAAACCTGACCGCCGTCGCCCGGAACCAGTTCCAGCTTCACGCCGGCGGCGGCCCAGGAAGCCTGAATGGCCTGCGCCACGTCCTGCCACGGCGAGACGTTGCGGACATCCATGGTGACCGAGAAGCCGTTCGGCAGACCGGCCTTGGCCAACAGGTCCTTCGCTTTGGCAACGTCGTACTTGTACGGCGTGTCGTTGAGCGCACCGAGGAAGCCCTTGGGCAGGAAGGCCTGATGGGTCTGGTAGGTGCCCTTCAGCAGGTTGGTCTCGATCGACTGATAATCGACGAGATACTTCAGCGCTTCACGGACTTCCGGCTTGGCCAGATTGGCGTTCTTCTGGTTGAGGCCGAGGTACATCAGCGAGCCCTTAACGCCCGACTGAATGTTGATTTCCTTGTTACCGGAAATGCCGGTGATTTGGTCTTTTTCCAGATTACGGGCATAGTCGATATCGCCCTTTTCCAGCAGCAGACGCTGAGTTGCGGCTTCCGGAATATGCTGGACGATGACGCGCTTGTTCTTGGCCTTGTCGCCCCAATAGGTGGCGTTGGCGGCCAGGGTGTAGTTTTCCTTGGCCTTCCAGGATACCAGCTTGTACGGGCCCGAGGCGGCGGAATTTGTCTTCAGCCAGGCGTTACCGAAATCACCGTCCTTGGCGTTTTCCTTCACCAGCTTCGAATCGACCACCGACGCCACGGTGGCGGTCAGGCAGTAGAAGAAGAAGGTCGGGGCAACCGGCTTGTCGAGGCGAATGATCAGGGTGTCGGCGTCCTGCGCACGCACACGATCGCTGACATTGTCCTTGTTGAAGCCGAACTGGGTCAGAATGAAGCCCGGCGACTTGTTCAAGGTGACGGCGCGCTGGATCGAATAGGCGGCGTCTTCAGCCGTCATCGTGTTCCCGGACTGGAACTTCACGCCCTTGCGCATCTTGAAGATATAGGTCAGGCCGTCTTCGGCGACCGCGAAGCTTTCAGCGGCTTCGCCTTTGATCTTCGACACATCGTTATAATCGAAGGTCAGCAGACGGTCGTAGACGTTGCCCAGAACTTCCGAGCCGGAAAATTCGAAGCTTTCGGCCGGATCGAGCGAGATGATGTCGTCGATCTGCTTGGCCATGACGATCACGTCCTTCGGCGTTGCCGCCTGGACCATCGTGACGCTGGCGACACCAGCGAGAAGTGCGCTTGCGAAAAGCGCTGCATTGAACCGCATTCCCAGTCTCCCACGGGATTTAATTTCAGTCTGGTTTGGCCCTTATCCCTCTCGCGCTCCCTCCCGCGACAAGGGGACCAAACCGGCGGGGCAAATGTTCTTTCTTGTGACAGATGAAAGTCAACCTGCTTTAAGCGAAACGATTAATTATATTCCGCGACTTGCCACACCCCCGAGTTGCATTAGTCCTTCCCAGCGGCCTTGAGACAGCAAGACAGCATAAAGGGGAAGTAGGAACCCGCGTTTGCGTAAGCTCAGCAGATCAACATCCGAGAGGACTTCAAGAGAACTGCCGTCCAACTGATAATATCCAGCCAGATGTATGCGCCGTCCATCGGCCAGCATCATGTGCAGATCGCACGGCTTGAGCAGCCCGTAATCTTGCAACGCCAAAGTGAACTCGCCCGCCAGCAGAAGGTCTGTCGCGCTTTCGAGGCAGGCATCAAATGCCGCGCGATGCAGCGCGCTCACATCACCGTTTTCGAACAGCAACTCGCCCCCGTCCGCCCGGAAAGTCTCGGCCGCCTCGTCGATCGCCAGGGTTGGCCCGTCGGGATTGATCAGAACATGGAAGGGGTAATGCCGCACTGCGAGGGGAATATAACTGGCGGGTCGCCACCGCCCGTCGCTGCCCACAAAAAGATTATGGTCCGGCCGGATGCCAAACAGGCCCTGGGGCGATCCCCCGTCTCCCCCGAACAGGATCGGCACATGGGCGCTCGCTGGCGCTAATTCCTCCAGGCCAAGCGGGATCATGGTGAGGGCCGACGCGAACTCAAACCCCGACTGCGGGATCAGGCCCGCAGCCGCATGGCGCCCGACATCAAGCGGAACGGACTGGCGAAACAACTGGGCGGGCTGATGGTGCATGACTCCCCTCCCCGACAGGTGCAACTGCATCCTATCACGAAGGGGGGAGCAGAGTCAGGCGACGTCGATCAGCTTTTGAACCGCCGCAATACCCTCGGCGGTCGCAAGATCGCCGCTTAGCGCAATGAAATCGGCCCGTGCCGCTACCATGGCGGCGGCCGTATCCTTGTCCGAGACGTTCCAGGCGACGCAGGGAACCGTCATAGCCTCGACCCAGAAGGTGATGAGGTCGGACGAGGGGGAAATCGCGACGTAATCGGCGCCGTTTTCGGCGATGTCGATCGCTAGGTGGGTCGAATCGCCGACATCCACGCCGCAGATGCGCTCATCACCCAAGGCCTTGCGGGCCTCTTCGTAATCTTCGGAGGAGGCGAGATGCGCGCCATCGGCATCGATCGCGGCCGCATCGGCTCCGCTGCCAACCAGCAGGAAGGCGCGGTCAGCCTCGCGTACCGTCTCCAGCAGCCCTTTGGCCTTTTGCGCATCGCCGGTGACGGCGACACAGGCCACATCACCGGCCTTCAGCAGGTCGGACAAAGCAGCGAGGGCAATCGTCGCGGGGACGATCAGATAGAGGCGAGGGGCGTAGGATTCTTCGGACATAGGGACCGTTTATAGCAGGAACCCCCGCCCGGCAAGGCCGGACGGGGGTTGAGGCCGATTTAGGCTTTGCCCTGATAGATCTTGATGATCTGGTCGAGCATGGCCAAGGCTTCTGCCTTGGGACGCTGGAAGGTGTTGCGGCCGATGATCGAACCGTTACCACCACCGTCGCGGATCTGACGGCACTCGTCATAGAGGCCGTTGAGATCCTTGGCTTCACCGCCGGAGAAGACGACGATGCGCTTGCCGGCAAAGCAGGCATCCACAACGTGACGCACGCGCTCGGCCATGGTGCCGCCGGCGATCTTCTGCTTTTCGTAGACCTTCTTGGCCGGTTCAAGTTCGAGCGGCGCCTGGGGCGGCTTGACCTTGATGATATGAGCGCCCATCAGGGCGGCCATATGAGCGGCATAGGCGCAGATGTCGAAAGCGGTTTCGCCGGTCTTGGACAGCTCGCCGCCGCGCGGATAGGACCAGACGACGGTAGCAAGGCCGACCGACTTGGCTTCCTCGGACAGTTCGCGCAGCTCTTCCATCATGGCAAAAGCATTGTCGGAGCCGGGATAGATCGTGAAGCCAATGGCGGCGCAGCCGAGGCGCAGGGCATCCTGCACGGTGGCGGTCACGGCCTGGTCGGCATCTTCCTTCAGCCGAGAGAGGCTGTTGGAGCTATTGACCTTCAGGATCAGAGGGATCTGACCCGCAAACGTATCAGCACCCGCCTCGATCATGCCGAGCGGGGCGGCATAGGCCGAGAGGCCGGCTTCGAGTGCGAGTTCGAAATGATAATGGGGGTCATAGGCGGCGGGATTGGGCGCGAAGCTGCGCGCCGGCCCGTGTTCGAAACCCTGGTCGACAGGCAGAATCACAAGCTTGCCGGTACCGCCAAGCTTACCTTGCATCAGGATGCGGGCAAGATTGGCTTTGGTGCCGGGATTATCGGATTCATAGTGCGCCAGGATCTTTTTGACGCGCTGGGTCATGCGCATGGGGGACGTTACCTCCAGTGAGACCGGTACAGGCCGAATGGCCGTTTGGACGGCGTGCATGTACCCGACCACGGGAATTTGTGCAATCTATGGCGAGGATTCAGCTGCCATGCCAACGCAACCCACAGCGGTTACATTTTTATCGCGGTGGAATGACAGTGATGAGACGGCGCTGGCTGGGCCAGTCGCTGAACGCCATTACCCAAAGCGCGATGAGCGCCAGCGGTGGAATGAATGTCAAAAGACTCCACCAGCCTGAATAGCCCATCTTATTCAGGATTCGCACCGTCGCCCAGAACCACAGGACCAGGATCGGCAGGAAGATAACGATCGCCACAAAAGAGAAGGCGAGCGAGACGATCCAGCCGATGATCGAGAAGCCCCAATTCACGAAAAAAGTGAAGAGATCGATCATTGCGCCCCCCGATCGGTCATACGGATATGATCCTCGGTCCCCGGCCAGCGGGAGAAGGCGAGGATCAGCAGGACCAGCACCAGGCCGATCACCGGGATGAAAATCACCAGCGACCAGATGGGCGAGAGCCCCGCCTTGTCGAAGATCCGCCAGAGCGGAATGATCGCAATCAGTGCGATCGGCAGTGTGATCATCATGTCGGGCAAGGGCGGGACCTTTTCTGGCAAGTGGTCACCTCAAGATGGCGAGCCTCTTCCTGAAATCCAAGGGAATCGTTTTTCTGCTGCATTGCGGAAAAATCGCCCTTCCCGCGCGCTTAAAATCCCGCTTAAGTTTCTGTATGACGATTCGGTGAAGGGGGCAGGACCGGATGGCAGGCATACGCAGTCGACCGAACGCGGACTATCCGACACCGACGCGGCTTTTGAGCGTCGGTTATATCTTTGCCCTATCCGTCATCGCTCTGATGTCGCTGATGGCCCATATGACCCTGGGCCGGGTCATCGCCGAGAATCGCGATACCGCCGAAATCGTCAATCTGGCCGGGCGCCAGCGCATGCTCTCTCAGCGCATCGCCTTTTATGCCGATCGCTATGCCCAGACCGGCGCCTTGTCTGATCGCGACCGGATGATGGCGGGCGCGCAGGAGATGGAAGACGCCCATAAGCGCCTGATGGGCCAGACCACCGCTAGCGGCCGCTTGTTGCTCTCGCCGGCCTTGAAAGACATCTATTTCCGGGGGCCCGAGGCGGTCGATCCGCAGGTGCGCGATTTCCTGTCCCATGTCGCTGGCCTAGCGCTGGTGCGCGAGACCGATACGGGGCGCTTCCACAGCCAACGGATCGTCGAGGCAGCGGAAAACCGGCTGCTGGCCGGCCTCGAGCATGTGGTCGCCCAGTACGAGCTGGAAAATGCCCAGGCCATCGCGCGGCTAGAGACCATGCAGCGCTATACGATCATCTTCATTATGGCGACCCTGATCGCCGAAGCCTTCCTGATCTTCCGCCCGCTGGTGAACCGTGTGCGGGTCTATGCCAACGAACTGAAACACCAGGCCCTGACCGATGCCCTGACCGGGGTCGCCAATCGCCGCGCCTATATTGAAACCTCCAAGCGCGAGATCGGCCGCTTCAGCCGCACGGGCCATCCACTCTGCGTCGTCGTCGGCGATATCGATCATTTCAAGCAGGTCAACGACCGCTATGGCCATGATGTCGGCGACCTGACCCTGAAGAAGGTCGCCGAAGCCCTGGGCAAGGTCCTGCGGCAGGAAGATCTGTTGGCCCGCACCGGCGGCGAGGAATTTTCGATCCTGCTGCCCGGCACCGCCCTGCATGCCGCCTGCGAGGTCGCCGATCGGCTGCGCGATACCGTCGCCCAGCAATCCGTGCCGCTGCCCAATGGCGAGAGCCTGCAAGTCACCATGAGCTTCGGGATCGCGGAGCTGGAGCGTGAGGAAACTCAGATCGACGGACCGATGGTCCGGGCCGATCAGGCGCTCTATCGCTCCAAAGATGGCGGACGCAATCGAGTGACGCCGTCGGTGCTCGCGCCCGAGGTGGTTCCGGCGTAACAATGATAAGTCGTCACCCCGCACTTGATGCGGGGTCTATCCGAAGCCGACCAGCTTGAGAGGGATCCCGCATCAAGTGCGGGATGACGGCCTTTTTCTTACCTGGACGGCCGGCGCTTGCGGCGCATGCGCAGGGCCGCTGCCGAGATCACCTTGGCATTGGCCGGCAGAGTCGGCGTCGGACCGCTCTTGGAATGCGAGAAGCGTTCGTCATCCTCGGTCGAGCGCGGAGCAACCACCGTTTCGATCGGAGCCTCGGCTTTGGCGGCCTGAGGGGTGGCCGCAGCGGCAGGTACAGGAGCCGGTTCGGCCTTACGCTGGGCCGAGACGCTTTCGGTCAGCAGTACCGGCAGCAGCCAGGGGAACAGCCCCAGCAGCCGGATGTCGCGATTGTCGTGCATCCAGGGGCGCAGCATACCGAGCAGCAGGTTGATGACGGCCGCAGTCAGGGTCCCAGACAAAGCCAGCAGGCGATAGGCGCTGTCGAGATCACGCGTCACCGGCATGCCGATGATGGCGACGATCAACCAGAAGGACACCGCAATCGCATGGTTGCGTTCCGGCCGGGCGCCGAGCCTGAAGGCGGCCCAGGCACAGAAGGCCGCCGGCACCAGGAGGGCCAGCAGCATCGGCATCAGCCAAGTGCCGCCAGGCACCAGATTAACCGCAAGGCCGGAGGTCCCCAGCAGGAAGGCCGGCAGAATCAGGAAGGCCTGCGCCCAGACATAACCTGGCTTGCCGAGCGTCTGGCGCACCAGACCTGCTTCCCAGACCGCGACCAGACCGACGCCGACGACCGCGCCGCCGAGATCCGGCCAGCCGATCCAGCGTGCAAACGCCAGGGTCAGGAAGGCGACCAGCATCGAGCTGACAAAGCCGACGACCGGCGCGATGACCCAGAAGAGCAGCCGGGAATTGGGGGACGGCGTCGCCACGGATATCTCAGGCGACCGTAGGCTGCTGCGGCAGAACGCCGACCTGGGGTGCCGGAGCGAGGCCACCATCGAGGCGGCTTTTGCGCGGGCGTTCGGAGGCCGACTTCAGTTGACCGCAGGCAGCGAAGATATCACGACCACGCGGCGTGCGCACCGGCGAGGCATAGCCGGCCGCATTGACGATATCGGCGAACTTGGCGATCGCCTCATCCGTCGAACATTCATAGGGCGCACCGGGCCAGGGATTGAAGGGAATGAGGTTCACCTTCGCCGGAATACCCTGGAGCATACGGACCAGCTGACGCGCTTCGGCCGGGCTGTCGTTGATGCCTTTCAGCATGGTGTATTCGAAGGTGATGCGACGGGCGTTGGTTGCACCGGGATAGGTGCGGCAAGCGTCCATCAATTCCTTCAGCGGGTACTTCTTGTTGATCGGGACCAGCACATTGCGCAGCTCGTCGGTCACGGCATGCAGCGAGATCGCCAGCATAGTGCCGATTTCTTCGCCCGCGCGCTTGATGCCCGGCACGATGCCCGAGGTCGAGAGCGTGATGCGGCGGCGCGAAAGCGCGATGCCTTCGGCATCCATGCAGATATGCAGGGCCTTCTTCACTTCCTCGAAATTATAAAGCGGCTCGCCCATCCCCATCATGACGATGTTGGAGATCATGCGGCCTTCCGACGGGCTCGGCCATTCGCCGATGCCGTCGCGCGCCAGCATCACCTGGCCGACGATTTCCGCCGAAGTCAGGTTGCGCACCAGGCGCATGGTGCCGGTGTGGCAGAAGGAGCAGGTGAGCGTGCAGCCGATCTGCGAGGAGACGCAGAGGGTGCCGCGGTCTTCTTCGGGAATATGGACGGTTTCGATCTCGTTGCCGTCATCCATCTTCAGCAGCCACTTGCGCGTGCCATCGACGGACTTCAGATCGACCGAGGTGCGCGGGCGGCGGATTTCATAGTTATCGGCGAGGCGCGCGCGGAAATCCTTATGCAGGGTCGTCATGCGGTCGAAGTCGGTCTCGCCGCGATGATACATCCAATGCCAGAGCTGAGTCGCCCGGAACGGCTTCTCGCCAAGCTCCACCATCGCCTGCTTGAGCTCAGCCTTGGAGAGGCCAATCAAGTTCGGCTTGGTGGAAACAGAATCTGCGGCCTGCGCGGCGGGCGCGGCTGAAATTGCGAGCGACATGACTTTGGAAACCCTTCTTTGCCGGGGACTTATAATTCAGAATGCCCCCTCTTCACAATGCGTTGGCTGTATGGGAGCCTTGCCGTTAAGATCTGCCCGCCTGATAAACCAATTTTTACCCGTCTTTTTTTAAACAATTATCGCGAAACAGAGGCGCCCCTGGTGATCCAGTTTCATAAAGGTAGCGTAAGGTGGGTATGCAACCCCTTGGCACCTTGCGCTGGCGCGCCTGCTTTCGCCGTTCTTCGGAGGACGAAGGGCTTTCACGCTCTTTGTTTCCCAGGATGACGGGTACACGCGACGATCCTTTTGCCGCTCTGCTGGTGCAGATTGCGCGCGATGCCAGCCGCCCGGCCTTTGCCGAGGTCTTCAAGCATTTCGGCCCGCGCATCAAAACCTATCTGATGCGACAGGGCTGCGGGAATGCCGAGGCCGAGGAAGTGCTGCAGGACGTGATGCTGACCCTGTGGCGGCGAGCCGATACTTTCGACCCAGCCCTCTCCTCGGTCGCCACATGGCTCTATGCCATTGCCCGCAACAAACGCATCGACCATATCCGGCGCACCCGGCGCCCTGAATTCGATCCGACCGATCCCTTGCTGGTCGGCGAGACCTCGATCGAGGGCGCCGATGTCTTCCTGGAAGCCGAGCGCGATGCCGAACGCTTGCGCGATGCCGTCCAAACCCTGTCGCCCGAGCAGTCCGCCCTGATCAAAATGGCCTATTACGACGAAAAATCGCACTCCAGCATCGCCGAGGAGACCAAACTGCCGCTTGGGACGGTCAAGTCGCGCATCCGTCTGGCCTTGCTGCATCTGAAAGTCGCGATGGGAGGCGAGTCATGACGCCGGCCTATCACCCGACACCCGATCTGCTGCTCGATTATGCTACCGGCACCCTGTCGGAGGCCGCCTCGCTGCTGATGGCGACGCACCTGACCTATTGCCCGCATTGCCGGGCCGAAGTGCGGCGCTTGGAAGCCGTCGGCGGCCTGCTGGTCGAAGACCTGCCGACCACGACGGTCGATACCAGTCTTGATGATCTGCTGGCACGCCTCGACGAACCGACGCCAGCGCCCTCGCCGACCTCAACGCCACCCAAGACCGGCTTCGAATGGGCGCCAAAGCCCTTGCACCCCTATCTGGAAAAGGCCGCCTGGAAGGGCTTCCTGCCCGGCATGTCGCAGATCCCGCTGATGGCCGATGGCGGCAGCGCCCGCCTGCTGTGCGTCAAGGCCGGCCGCGCCATGCCGATGCACACCCACCATGGGCGCGAGCTTGTCGCCGTGTTGAAGGGCGGTTTCTCGGATGCCGGCAAGGATTTCGGACCCGGCGACATGGCGATCGCGACCGACGACGATCTGCATCAGCCGATGGCGCATCCGGACGAAGAATGCATCTGCCTGTATCTGATCGAAGGACGCCTGAAGCTGCCGGGTCTGCTCGGCAAGCTTTTCAATCGCTTCATCCCGCATTGATCGGGGTGCAGAGTTCCACCAGGAAGCCGGTCCCGTCGCGCACATAGGCGACGGTTTGGCCCCAGGGTTTCTCGGTCGGCGGCATCAGGCTGGCTGCACCCGCGGCGAGCGCCCGGCGATAGGCGTCGCCGACATCAGCGGTCACCAGCGCGATCTCGGTTGCACTCGACGGGTTGCCTGGGCGCTGTGTCGCAATCTCGAACCCGAAATCATCGGCATTCGTCTCGGCGGCAAAAGCCAGGGTGGTCGCACCAGTTTCTAGCTCGCCATAGGTACCGCTTTCATGCAGGAAGCGCCGCGTCAGGCCGAAGGCAGCTTCGTAAAAAGCCAGGGCTGCCGCCACATCCGGCACATAGCGGATGATATAGCCGAGCTGCATGGGTCAGATCCTTTTAAAGCAAATCATAGGCGGAATCGCGCACCGCCTCGGAGAACCAGCCGCTCATGCCGGCCAGCGTCGTATTGGTGAGCGAAACCACGGTCAGTTCATGGACCGGATCGACGAACCAGGTATGGCCATAGGCGCCGCCCCAGCCAAAGCTGCCGTTCGCCTGCGGCGTGTCCGAGGGCACCCGATCCTTCAGCGTCGCGACGCCTAGGCCAAAACCCCAGCCCGGCGGCGCATCGGGCAGCGGACTGTCACCCAGGATATCGCCCGTCATTAGAGCCAGGCTGTCCTTCGAGAGCAGGCGGTGGCAGCGCACACCTTCCAGGAAAGCCAGGATCTCATCCGCCGTTCCCAGCAGGCTGCTGCCGCCCGACGCATAAGAACCGGGCATGAAATTCCGATCCGGCACAAACCGCAGGAAGCCCTTGCCGACCGCAACCTCGTGGTAATCACCCATGCGGATAGGCCCATCCGAGCCATCGGCATAGGGCACGGCGAGACGGGTGCGATCCGCCCCCGTAAATCCCGTGTCGCGCCAGCCCAGCCGATCGCCGATGCGGGCCTTGATCAGATCCGGCAGATCGAGGCCCGTGACCTTGCTCATCACGGCGGCCAGCACGTCGGTCGCCATGGAATAACACCAGCTGGTGCCCGGCGCAAAAAGCAGCGGGACCGAGGCCAACCGGCGCAGATTTTCGTCGAGCGACAGGCCCGGCTGGTCGAGCCCGTCGGAAATGTTCGCCCGGTCGTAGCGCCCGCCGCCGATCCCGAGGAACCGGTAATAGAGGCCGGAGGTGTGACCCAGCAGATGGCGGATCGTGATCACCGCCGCGGTACCGTCGCGCAAGGTCGGTCGGAACTCCGGCAACCAATCGGTGATCGGGGCATCAAGATCGAAAGCCCCCTCTTCCAGCAGCCCGAAGGCCGCAACCGTCGTCACCGGCTTGGTAACCGAAGCCAGACGGAAGATCGTGTCTTCCGCCATCGGGATACCGGCCTCGCGGTCCTGATGGCCGACGGCCCGCCGATAGACGGGCCGTCCTTTGACCGCAACCGCGACCACCGCCCCGGCAAGAATGCCGTCGGCGATGGCGCGATCGAGCACCGCGTCGAGAGGGCTACCCGACAAAGACCTAGTCCTCCTGGAACGCCTCTTCGCGCTTCTTGCGCACCGCCGGCAGCAGCACGACGATCAGCATGCCGATGGTGCAGATGATGAGAGTGAGGCTGATCGGGCGGGTCAGGAAGACCGTCGGATCATTGTGCGACAGGGTCATGGCCCGGCGCAGGTTCTCTTCCATCATCGGGCCGAGGATCAGACCGATCAGCAGCGGGGCCGGTTCGCACTTCAGGCGCGCGAACATATAGCCGAGCGCCCCGAAACCGGCCGTCAGCATCACTTCGTCCGGCTGATTGTTCAGCGAATAGACGCCGATGGCGCAGAAGACAAGGATCGCCGGGAACAGCATGTGATAGGGCACCGTCAAGAGGCGCACCCACAGGCCGATCAGCGGCAAATTGAGGATGATCAGCATCAGGTTGCCGACCCACATGGAAGCGATGATGCCCCAGAAGAGCTGCGGCTGTTCGGTGACCACCGCCGGTCCCGGCACGATCCCCTGGATGATCATCGCGCCGATCATCAGCGCCATGACGGGGTTCGAGGGAATGCCGAGGGTCAGCATCGGAATGAAGCTGGTCTGGGCGCCGGCGTTATTGGCCGATTCCGGACCCGCGACACCGGCAATGGCGCCCTTGCCAAATTCCTCGGGGTGCTTGGAGAGCTTCTTTTCCATCGAATAGGCGGCGAATGATGCCAGCAGCGCGCCATTGCCCGGCAGGATGCCCAAGAGCGAGCCGAGGCCGGTGCCGCGCAGGATCGGCATCGCCATCGCCTTGAAGTCTTCCTTGCTGGGGATCAGCCCATGGACGGCTTTGACCGAGCTTTCGCGGGTCGCTTCATCCTCAAGATTGCGGATGATCTCACCCAGGCCAAACAGACCCATGGCGACGATCACGAAATCCAGCTTCTCGCGCACCACATCGATGCCGAAGGTATAGCGTTCGACACCCGAGGTGACGTCGGTCCCGATAAGGCCGAGCAGCAGCCCGACCAGCATCATGCCGAACGCCCTGATCAACGAGCCGCTGGCCAGCGTCACGCAGGCGACAAGCCCCAGCAGCATCAGCGAGAAATATTCGGCGGCACCGAACTTCAGACCTAGTTCCGAAAGCGGCGGGGCGAAGAAGGCGATGATGACGGTCGCGACGCTACCGGCAAAGAAGCTGCCGATGGCCGCAGTGGCGAGCGCAGTGCCGGCCTTGCCCTTACGGGCCATCTGATAGCCGTCGAGGGCAGTGACGACCGAGGTACTTTCCCCCGGTACATTGATCAAGATCGCCGTGGTCGAGCCGCCATATTGGGCACCGTAATAGATGCCGGCCAGCATGATCAGCGAGGAAACCGGTTCGAGGGTGAAGGTGATCGGCAGCAGCATGGCGATGGTCGCCACCGGCCCCAGGCCCGGCAAGACACCGATCAAGGTCCCCAGCAGCACGCCGATCAGGCAATAGCCCAGATTATCGAAGGTCGAGACGACACTGAAGCCCAGCGCCAGATTATCGAGAACATCCATATCCGTGCGCCCCTTAACCCAGCCAGGGGGCGACCGGAATCGGCAGCCCTAGTCCCTTGATGAAGACCAGCCAGCAGAAGCCGGTCATGACCACGGCCAGGATGACCGCCGGGATGATCTTGAATTTGGAAGAGGCCGGCGAGACCAGCAGCATCAGGGCCGGCACAGCGATCAGCAGACCGGCCGTGCGGATCAGGATCCCGAAGAGCAGCACCCCCACGACAATGGCGGCCAGCGCTTTCCAGGCGATCGGGTGGCCTTCTTCCTCATCCGATTTCAGCAGCACGCCGCGCGCGACAATCACCGCGCCGATGATGACCAGCAGGACTGCCACAATGACCGGGAACATACCTTCGCCGATCCCACGCCCGCGGAAAAACCGCAGATCCGTCGAGAGCGCGAGGAATGTCCCGCCGATGAAAAGAAAAAGGACGCCCGACCAGAATTCCTTGGGCGCTCGTATAAACGACCCCATTCCCAACCTCCCCGCTTCACTTCTGGAAACGGCCGCCGCTCGATTTTTCCCGGCGCCGGTCACGTTCCTCCCTGTCGAGGCGATGGTGGACGAGCGGGGCGCGACTTGTCAGCAAAAAACCGGCAGAGCCGCCGATTTCCTCAGTCGGCGTAAGCCCCTGCGGCCTGGACGATCGGCGACCATTTTTTGATTTCCGCCGCCAGCATATCGGCCAGCGGTTTGGGTTCACCCTTGGCCGGCGGGACCGGTTCGGTGCCAAGATCATTGAAACGGGCGACGAGCTCGGGCTCGACCAGGGCCTTTTTCAGCGCGTCGCTGAGCTGATTGATAATGGCGGGCGGCGTCCCCGCCGGGGCATAGAGCCCGTGCCAGACGCTGATCTCGAACCCCGGCAGGCCTGCTTCGGCCAGGGTCGGTACATCGGGCAGGGCCGGAATGCGCTTAGGTGTGGTCGCGCCATAGACCTTCACCCGGCCCGCCTTGATCTGGCTGACCGTGGTGGTGGTCTGATCGCACATGAAGTCGATCTGCCCGCCCAGAAGATCGTTCATCGCCGGGCCCGTGCCACGAAAGGCCGCGACCGTGATCTGGGTGTCGACTGCCTGCATGAAGAGCATGCCGCAGAGATGCGCCGCGCCGCCGACCCCGCCATGGCCGAAGGTCACCTGGGCATTATGTTCCTTCACGTAAGCGATCAGTTCTTTCAAGTTCTGCGCCGGGAAATCCGCCCGGGCGACAAAGGTCATCGGCGCCTCGGTGATGAGGCCGACTGGGGCGAAATCCTTGACCGCATCGAAAGGCAGCTTGCGGTACATCGCCGGAGCGATGGCATGGCCGATGTGATGGACCAGCAGCGTATAGCCGTCAGGGTCGGACTACGCCATCCGGGCTGCGCCCAGCGTGCCGCCGGCGCCGGCGACATTCTCGACCAAGATCTGCTGGCCAAGCTGCTTGCCCATGAATTGCGCGGTGAGGCGCGCCACCGTATCGGTCGGGCCGCCGGCAGCGAAGGGCACGACGACGGTGATGGCCTTGGCGGGGTAGGTCTGCGCCAAGGCAACCGACGCGAACAGACTGGCACTGAAGAGAAGCCCGGCAAACAGCTTGGTCTTCATGGCGATATCCTTATGCAGGAGGAGCCCAACCAACAGCGTGCGGATCCGGCGATCCGGTCTTTCTACAAGGCGATCAAAAACCCTTTGGTTCCGGCGTCAGTGGGGCCGGTCCCTAAAAGCAAAAAGGGCGAGCATCGCTGCTCGCCCCTTCTTCGGCTGGTTTGCTTAGTCGGCGTATTCGCCGGCCGCCTTGATCACCGGCGACCATTTGTCGATTTCGGCCTTCAGGAAGTTCTGATGGGCAACCGGGTCCACCTTAGCTTCCGGCACCGGTTCGGTGCCAAGATCGGCGAAGCGCTGGATGACGTTCGGATCCTTCAGGGCTTCCTTCAGGGCGCCATTGAGCTTGGTCACGATCGGCATCGGGGTGCCCTTGGGGGCATAGAGACCATGCCAGACGGCGACTTCGAAGCCCTTGAGACCGGCGCTATCGGCGGTCGGCAGATCGGCGAGCGAGGCAACCTTGGTCAGGGTGGTAACGGCATAGGCCTTCACCTTGCCACCCTTGATCTGGCCGGTGGTGTTGGTGGTCTGGTCGCACATCAGATCGACCTGGCCGCCCAACAGATCATTCATCGCCGGGCCGGTGCCCTTATAGGCAACGGTGGTTGCCTGCGCCTTGATCGCCGACATGAACATCATGCCGCAGAGATGCGAGGCCGAGCCGATACCGGCATTGGCGAGCGAGACTTTGTCGCCATTGGCTTTCACGTAATCGATGACTTCGGCCAGCGTCTTGGGCTGGAAATCGCCCTTGGCGATGATGGTCATCGGGACGTCGGTGATGAGGCCGATCGCCTGGAAATCATTCAGCGTGTCGTAGGGCAGCTTGCGATAGAGGGCGACCGAGGTCGCCTGGCCAATATGGTGCAGCAGCAGCGAATAGCCGTCGTTGGGCGACTTAGCGATACGGGCCGCGCCCAGGGTGCCGCCGGCGCCACCGACGTTTTCGATCAGAACCTGCTGACCCAGCGTCTTGCTCATCGACTGGGCGACGAGACGGGCGACGGTATCGGTCGGGCCACCGGCCGCGAACGGCACGACGACGGTGATCGGCTTGGTCGGATAATCCTGCGCCAGCGCGGTGCCGGTCAGCAGAGTAGTGGCCAATGCGGCCATGATGATGGTTTTGACGCTGCGCATCATTTCCCCCTGTCGTGAATGTCCCTGACGGATTAACTCCGTTTATCGTGACAGTCTGACAAATGAGCGGGCGATAGGGCAAGCGTTTTGCCATACCACCCGCCCGAAAATGCCGGGGTTAAAGGGGCTGCGACTTGGCCCAGCTGAAGTAGAGTTCGCGCGCCTTACGATAGACCGGACCGGCCTGCAGGTCGCGCTGCTCATAGCGGGTGACCGGCTGCACCTTGGCGTAATTGCCGGTCGAGAAGATCTCGTCGGCATCGGCAACCTCGGCCGTGCTGACGATGCGCTCCTGCACCTCGACGCCGGCGTCCCGCAGCAAGGCGATCACGCGCTGGCGGGTGATGCCGTTGAGCAAGCTGCCGTTGGGAATGGGGGTCGAGACCACACCGTTCTTGGCGATGAAGATGTTGGAGCCGGTGAATTCCGCGACATTGCCCATGATGTCGCACATCACGGCATTCTCGTATCCAGCCGCAATCGCGGTACGCAGGGCGAGCGTCGCCTGGGGATAGAGCGCGGCAGCCTTGGCCGAGGTCGGCGCCTGTTCCGGGCTGGGGCGGCGATAGGTGGACAGATGAGCGGAAAAGCCCTTGTCGCCCGGCAGCGGGATTTCCTGGATTACCAGGGCAAAGCGCGTCGCTTCGGCCTTGAAGACCATGATGCCGTCTTCGATCCAGAACATCGGGCGGATATAAAGCTCGGCCCCCGGCTGGAACTTGGCGACGCCTTCGCGGGCTAGCTTCTCGATCTCGGCGGCCGTCACCGGCGGCTGCATCGCCATCGCCTGCGCGCTGCGAATGGCACGGGCACAATGTTTGTCGAGGTCGGGCGTTACGCCAGCAAAGGCGCGCGCGCCGTCAAAGACGGTATGGCCCAGCCAACCGGCCTGGGTCGTCGCGCCCATTAGCGGGGTGTTGCCTTCGCTCCAAGCTCCATCGAGATAGGTGATCGTGCGCATGATGCCCTTCTTCTTATCCTTGCCCTGCCGCAATAGGTAGGCGGCGCTATGGTTGCCCGGCTTCCAGAGCCGCCGCAAGGACCAAAATGTCCCGATTCACCGCACAACAAGAATGGCAGCTATGCTGACCCAAAAGATACTCAACACCCGCTAGACTGATGCTCTTTTTGACAAGGGGGCCGCCATGGTAGCCGAGATCGTGAACCTCAACCGCGCCCGCAAGGCCAAGGAGCGCGCCAGCGCCGAGGCCAAGGCTGCGGAAAACCGCGCCAGCTTCGGCCGCACCAAGGGTGAGAAGGCCAAGGACGCCGGGGCCAAGAGCAAGCTGACCGGCCATCTCGACGGCCATAAGCTCGATACCCCAAAATAAAAACGCCGCCGGGCAACCCGACGGCGTTTCCCGCGTTCAATCGCGGCGGTGAACCTAAGGCGAGAGGCGCTCGATCTCTTCTTTGATGCGCAGCTTCTCGCGTTTCATGCTTTGGAGGTTACTCGTATCGGGCACGGGTCGCTGTACTTCCCGAGTGATCAGATGATCCAGCGTTGCGTGTTTGGCTTTCAGCGACGAAACCCGGTCTACAAGCGTCATCGGTTCCTCCTCAATGAGTAGGGTGATCCCGCATTAAAATTGACCGTCGCGCCCCAACCCGATGGGGCTAATAGTCCCGGAGGCGCGCAGCCCCGCTCCCATGTCTTCCCTGGCAGTCCGCCAGAGGCAGCCCATGCAAGTCAGACATTGACCGTGACTCCATTCGGGCGTCATTCCCAGCAGAAAGACTCCCCTATTTCGTTTTTGTTTCAGTGCGCGCCAAAGCCGTAATCAGGGCGTGAACCGACCTGACGTCCGCGTCAGATCGTGTCCCCGACCAAGCCCGTAACACAGGCTCTAGCCAAGCCGTTGAAGAATCTTCGTGAATCGTGGCCGCCGCGATCAGGCGGCGCTGTTCGATCCGCTCACCCCTGAGTTCGGCTGCCTGAAGATCGCGCCGCAGGTCGGCGACATCGGGATCGATTGCCGCCTCTTCCTTCAAAGATCGCCGAAGGGCACGCAGCGGCATGACAAGACTGTGATGCCATTCCTCGGCTGCCTTGGCCAAGACGTCCGGATCGGTCGGTGCGACCCGCCGCTCGGCAAACCAAAGTCCCAGCAACAGCAGGTTCACCCGCGCCCCGCAGGTATCCTGCAAATGCAAGCAGGCGGCGGACACGGCCGGATCGCCATAAAGATCATAGGCGAAATTCCAGAAGGCATCTGCGTCCAGGGGAGTGCCGTTTACCCCCCGGTCTGTGTTATGGTCGGACATCTTCTGATCCTTTTTCGCGTAAGTCGCTCGGCACGATGGACAATATCGATCTTCTGAACCGTCAGCTCGAGGAATTGCGCCTTGAGCACCGCGACCTCGACGAGGTCATCCAGCAGCTGATCCTGCAGGGCAATGTCGATCTGTTGCAGATCCAGCGCTTAAAGAAACGCAAGCTGATCCTAAAAGATCAGATTACCAAGCTGGAAAGCCGTTTGCTGCCCGATATCATCGCCTGATTGCTCTTACAGCCCGGCGCCCCTAAGATCGCGCCGCTTTTAAAGGGTATCGGCAGGAGAGAAGATATGGCGCAGCCCGTGGTCGGCATCATCATGGGATCGCAGAGCGATTGGGCGACGATGACTCATGCGGCGGCAACCTTGGCCGCGCTGCAAATCCCGTTCGAAAGCAAGATCGTCTCCGCCCATCGCACGCCCGACCGTCTGGTCGAGTATGCCAAGACCGCCAAGGGGCGTGGCCTCAAGGTCGTGATCGCCGGCGCCGGCGGCGCCGCCCATCTGCCCGGCATGTGCGCTTCGATGACCCCCCTGCCCGTCTTTGGCGTGCCCGTCGAAAGCCATGCCCTGAAAGGGATGGATAGCCTGCTCTCCATCGTTCAGATGCCCGGCGGCATTCCGGTTGGCACCCTCGCCATCGGCAAGGCCGGCGCGATCAATGCCGCCCTTCTGGCCGCCGCCGTGCTGGCCTTGAATGACGATGCCCTGGCCGAGCGTCTCGATGCCTGGCGCGCCAGCCAGACCGCCGCCGTTGCCGAAGTCCCGAGTGAGGTTCAAGCCTAATGACCGATATCATTGCCCCCGGTTCGACGATCGGCATTCTGGGCGGCGGCCAGCTGGGCCGTATGACGGCGATTGCCGCCGCCAACCTCGGCTACCGCGTGCATGTCTATGCCCCCGAAGCCAATCCGCCGGCAGCCCAGGTCGCCAATGTCACCACCACCGCGGCTTATGAAGACAAGGTCGCGCTGGGCGCCTTTGCCGATGCCTGCGACGTCATCACCTATGAATTCGAGAATATCCCGGCAGAACCGGTCAGTTGGCTCGCCGAGAAAAAGCCGGTGCGCCCCAATCCACGCGTGCTGAAGATCACCCAGGATCGCCTCAACGAAAAAGACTTCCTGGGCAAGATCGGTATCGCCACCACCCGCTATCGCGGGGTCGGGTCGTTCGACATGCTGAGCGCCATCGTCGATGAGGTCGGCCGGCCGTGTGTGCTGAAATCCACCCGCATGGGCTATGACGGCAAGGGCCAGGCCAAGATCATGGCTGACACCCAGTTGGGCCTTGCCTGGCGGCAGATGGGCGCCGGGATCGGCATCGTCGAGAAATTTGTCGATTTCGCCTATGAGGCCTCGGTCATCGTTGCGCGCGGCCTCGATGGTGCGATCGCGACCTATGTTCCGGTCGAGAACCGCCACGCCAATCATATCCTGGCCGAAACCATCGTCCCCGCCCCGATGCCTGCCGCCAAGATCGCCGAAGCCGAGAAGATGGCCCGCACGATCGCCGAGCAGATCGATCTAGTCGGCGTGCTGTGTGTCGAGCTGTTCGTGACGGCCGATGGCACCCTGATGGTCAACGAACTCGCCCCGCGCCCGCATAACTCCGGCCATTGGAGCATCGATGGTGCGGTGACCAGCCAGTTCGAACAGTTGGTGCGCGCGATCACTGGCCTGCCGCTGGGCTCGCCCGACCGGGTTGCCGACTGCGTGATGCGCAATCTGATTGGCGAGGAGGTGCACCTTTGGCCCGAGCTTCTGAAGGAACCCCGCGCCAAGCTGCATCTCTATGGCAAGCTTGAGGCCCGCGAGGGCCGCAAGATGGGCCATGTCACCATTCTCGGCCCGACGAAATAGGCATGGCGACGACCCAGGCTCAACTAGCCGAGCTTGAAAGCACCACAGATCCGATCCGACGGATCGAACTGGCCTTCAGCCTGGCGGATGCCGAAGCCGACGATCTGCCCGAGGTACTGGTCCGCCTGATCGCGCGCCCGGACCTCGCCAGCCAGCGCGCCGGCTTCGTCCATTGCCTCGGCCAGTTCGACTGCGGCCCTTATTTCGGGCTGCTGGTCGGGCTGGTGATCGAGGGTAATGCTGAAACCGCCCATAACGCCTTCGAGATCATCGACAGCATCGAAGAACTCTCCGGCGAGCAGGTCGAGAAGGCCTTTGCGCTGATCGAGAAAGCCCTGCAACGGACCGATCACCCCGATTGGCGCCGCGATTTCCTGGACGCGCTCGCGGATATGTTTGAGTAGGCATGGCGTCTATCTCGGATCTTCAGACACAACTCGCTGAGCTGGAAAGCACGACAGACGACGCTCGGCGAAATGAACTCGCCCTCTATCTGATGGATCGTAAAGTCCCGGGCCTCGTCGAAGTTCTCGTCCGCCTTATTCAACGTCTGGAACTGCACAACAACCGGGGCACGCTAGTCTATTGCCTCAGCCATTTCGACTGCCGGCGCCATTTCGAATTTCTGGTCGAACTGGTTATCACCGGCAATTACGAAGTCGCCCATCATGCGATGGACGCCCTCTGGAAGATCGAGCTTTCCAGGGTGAAGGCCAACAAGGTCCTTGCCGCAATAGAACAGGCGCGCGCACGGGATGATCTTCATGATCATCAGCGTGAGTTCATTGAACATCTGTGGAAATGGTTCGAGTGATCTCTCCCCGCCTTCATCCTCGGGCTTGACCCGAGGATCCACAACGACCGATCCCGCGTCTCAAAATCGTCGGCGTGTGGCTACCAGATGGATCCTCGGGTCAAGCCCAAGGATGCCGAGGTCTGTAAGGTCCCGGAGGAGATCCCGGGATCAAGTCCCGGGATGACACACTCTTTAGCCCCTAAAGCCCCTCGGTCAGTTCCGCGAGCCTTGCGCCGGGATTGCCGGTGCGCATCAGGGCGGAGCCGACGAGCACGGCTTTGGCGCCGATGCCGGCCATGCGGGCGAAGTCTTCGCGGGTCTCGAGGCCGCTTTCGGCGACAAAGGTCACGCCGCTCGGCACCATCTTCGCCAGCCGTTCGGAGGTATCGAGGTCGATCTGTAAGGTCTTCAAGTTGCGGTTATTGACGCCCAGCAGATCGGCACCGGCCGCAAGGCCGATTTCCATTTCCGCCTCGTCATGCACTTCGACCAGCACATCGAGGCCGTAACCGCGCGCGATCTTCAGGAACTCGCCCGTGCGTTCCTGAAGATGTGCGACGATCAGCAGGCAGCAGTCGGCCCCGAGGAAGCGGGTTTCGGCCAGCTGCCAGGGATCGACCACGAAGTCCTTGCGCAGGACCGGGATCGAGACCGCGTTGCGGGCCGACATCATGTCGGCATCGGCGCCCTGGAACCAATGAGGTTCGGTCAGGACCGAGAGGCAGGCCGCGCCCGCCGCTTCGTACCCACGCGCGACGGTCGAAGGATCGGCCCCCGGCTGGATCGCGCCGACCGAGGGGCTGGCTTTCTTGATTTCCGCGATGACCCGCAGACCGTCCTTCAGGAGCGAGGCCTTGAAGCCGCGAGCCTTCGGGGCGCCGGGGAGCTTTTTTTCAAGCTCCGCCAGCGAGGTCTGTTCTTTGAGCGCCGCGACGTCGATCCGTCGGCGGGCGCAGATCTCTTCCAGCTTGCTCGACATCAGGCGGCAGCCTGGAACAGCGTGCGCAGGGAATTGATCTTGGCCATCGCGCGGCCATCGTCGATCACTTGCGCTGCCAGTTCGGCACCGGCCTTGAAGTTCGGCGCCATATCGCAGGCAACCAGAGCCGCCGAGGCATTCATCAGCACCGCCGCACGGCCCGGATGATCTTCGCCCGACAGGATCGCCTGCAAGGCTGCCGCATTATAGGCCGGATCGCCGCCCTTGATGCTGTCGATGCTGCGTTCCTCGAATCCGAAATCGGCCGGGCTGACGGTATATTGCGTCAATTCCCCGCCGCGCAAATCGACGACGACGGTCTTGCCCTGGGGCGAGATTTCATCAAGGCCCAGTTCAGCCGAGACCACCAGACCGCGCTCGCAACCCAGGCCGCGCAGGGCTTCGCCCATCACCATGGTCTTGGACGGGTGATAAACCCCGACCAGCTGGCAGCGCACATTGGCCGGATTGGTGAGCGGGCCCAGCAGGTTGAAGAGCGTACGCACGCCGAGCTGACGGCGGATCGAGGCCACCGCCTTGGTTGCCGGGTGATAGAGCGGTGCGAAGAGGAAGGCGATGCCGACTTCTTCCAAGGCGCGGGCCATATCGGGGATCGGCACATCGGCGCGGATGCCCATAGCTTCGAGCACGTCGGACGAGCCGCATTTCGACGAGATCGCCTTATTGCCGTGTTTGGCGACCGAGGCGCCCGCACCGGCCGCGATCAGGGCGGCAGCGGTCGAGAGATTGAGACCACCCGAACCGTCACCACCGGTCCCAGCCGTGCAGAGCAGCGGGCGTTCTTTGACCGGGATCTTGAGGGCGCGGGCGCGCAGGACAGACGCGGCGCCGATCATTTCCTCGACCGTTTCGCCCTTGACGCGCAGCCCCATCAGGAGGCCGGCGAACTGGACTTCGAGAATTTCACCATCAATCAGGCTGTCGAGCGCCTGGGCAAGCTCGGCCCGGGTCAGGTCCTGGCGGCGGCCGACCTTTTCCAACAATTCGACGATCATCTTTTTATTCCTCAGAAAAGCAAACCCTGGATACGAAAAAACCCGCCTTATGGGGGCATTGGGATCGCCCGGCGGGTTTCGAGAGCTGCTGCTGGTACTGTCGCTAAAACGCGGTCGACCCTGCTCTCACCCGACGGGCAAGCGCCACCAGCGCCGCCAGCTGGCAGCGACATGGGTCGGGGAAAGGGTGAGCACCTGAGACATGACGCTTATTTGGGGGAGTTGCGGTCCCGCCGTCAACCCCCCGCTTTCAGGAGATCTCGCTGGCAAGAGAATCCATCGCCACCGCCATCGCGATGTCCTGTTTGGACAGGCCCCCGGCGTCATGGGTCGTCAGCACGACGTCGACGCGGTTATAGACATTGAACCATTCGGGATGATGATCGGCCTTTTCCGCGATCAGCGCGACCCGCGCCATGAAGCCGAAAGCCGCGTTGAAATCGGCGAATTTGAAGGTCTTGGCGATCGCATCGCGCTCGTCCGCCAAGCGCCAACCTTCAAGATCCGCCAAGGCTGCCGTGCGTTCCGCGTCGGTCAGTTTCGCAACCATCGTCGCCCCCATTTTGCGCGTTTCCCGCATTAGATCCGGGTCGCCTTGAAGATGGAAGTGGATTGCGGCACTAGCAAGGGCGGAAAGCCAGGGGTAAAGTCGGCCCCATGATGATACGTTTTACGACCCCGCCTTCCATCATGCAGATGGAGCAAATGGCCCGCCAGGCCCTTGCGACGATCCCGCCGGTGCTGCTGAGCAAGACCGGTGATCTGGTGATCCAGGTGTTCGATTTCCCCGATGAGGAAACCGAGGAAGATATGGGGCTGGAAAGCCCGTTCGACCTTTTGGGCCTCTATCGCGGCATCGCGCTGACGCAAAAAAGCTTCAGCGACGTGCGGACCGAACCGGACTTCGTCTATCTCTATCGCCGCCCGATCCTGGATTACTGGTGCGACAGCGGCGAGGATCTGGAGGACATCGTCCGCAATGTCCTAATCCACGAGATCGGCCATCACTTCGGCCTATCGGACGACGATATGGAACGCCTAGAGAGCGAAGCCGACTAAACCAATCGGTTAGGCGCGCAGATCCGTCGAACCGCTGCCAACCATCTTGCGCTCGAATTCCATCTGGGTGCGCAAACCGTCGAACAGCACGTTGAACTGCGGCGAGACCTTCTTGGCAGCTTCGGCGGCGGCAATGGCACCGTCGGCAGCCTTCTTTTCCGACTGGGCGGCCGAGAAGAGATCGCCGAGTTCCGGATGGCGGTTCAGCAAATTCTTGATCTTGTCGAGCTGCGGATGGTCGTTTGCCACCTGCAGGGTGCCCGACGCCGAGAGCTTGAATTCGACCTTCTCCGGATTGGAGATGCCTTCTTCCCGGCTAAGATTGCCGAACGTTCCCTGGAACACGGCAAGTTTTTCCTGGTAGCTCGCCTGTAGCTGTTCGCCCAGGGTCGGGTCCTTTTCGAGGAATTTGCTGCCCAGGCCGGCACCGAGCTGCGAGAGCGTGTCGAGTTCCTGTAGCGAGGTGCGCGACGCGAAGCGATCCTCAAGCTTTACCGACTGTTCGTCCTGCACTGAACGCAGGGTCGCGATGAATTCCCCCGAGGTTTCTTCAGCCTTGGCAGATGTCTTCTTCAGCTTCTCCACAAAGGCGCTGCTGACATTTTCCGTGGTCTTGGCATCGAAAATCATGGGTGATCCCTCCAAATTCTAGAGAAAATAGAGCAAGCGGCGTGCCAGAGGGGTTTTGCGTTGGCCTATCGCCCTGCGGGCTACTTGGAGGCAGCTCTCCAACACCCGTCATCCTCGGGCCCCGGCCCGAGGATCTATATCAGCCAGCGACGGAAAGATGGATCCTCCGATCAAGTCCGAGGATGACGACCTTAAAGGGTGAGGCGACCTAATACCGCCCAGCGATCCAATCTTCGATCAGGCGGCGGGCGATGCTGTCGCGGCGCGGCATGGCGCCGCCGAGCTCCGCCCCGCGGGCGAGTTCGTCGCGGGTGAACCAGCGGGCATCTTCCAACTCGGTTTTATCGACCTGGATCTCCTCGCTTTCGGCATGAGCGAAGAAGCCCACCATCAAGGACGACGGAAACGGCCAGGGTTGGGAGGAATGGTAATCGACGCCGCTCACCCGCACGCCCGATTCCTCCATCACCTCACGGATGACCGCCTGTTCCAGGGTTTCCCCCGGTTCGACAAACCCTGCGAGCGTCGAATACATGCCAGGTGTCCAAACCGCTTGGCGGCCCAAGAGCGCGCGGTCGCCGCGATGGACCAGCACGATGACAGCAGGGTCCGTGCGCGGGAAATGATCCAGCGCACAAGCCGCATTGGTGCAGGTGAGCACATGGCCGCCCTTGGCAAACATAGTGGGCGATCCGCAATTGCCGCAGAAGCGATGGCGGCGCTGCCAATAGGAGAGCCCGCGCGCATAAGCGAGCAGAGCCGCCGTCTCGCGGTCCAGCAGCACGGCATGCTGGCGCAATTCAGCCCATTCGGCGCCGGCATTGAGATCGAGCAGCGCTTCCTTGGCCGCCCCTTCATCGAGGTCGGAGAGGTCGGAGACGAAATAACCGATGCCGCCTACCTCGCCCAAGAACGCCGATATCGCGCCCTTATAGCTGGCAGGATCGAGCATCACCGGCATCGGGGTGTCGCCGGCGACAAAGGGACTACGCCCCTGCCAAACCGGCAGGATGCGGGCATTACTGCCCCAGCCGGCGATATCCAGGATCGGAACGGCGCGGCGATGGGCGGCGCGGTCGAGGGTGAGATGGACGTAGGAGTTCTGCTGCCAGCGATCGATCATGATGGAGAGCACCCTGCCACGGCGCCTTGAAGGCGTAAATGGGGGCGCTTGACGGAATTGCCCTCATACCGCCAGATCGGCCGATGAGATGGATTTTTCTGATCGCCTGCCTCCTGACCCTGCCTGCCGCTGCGCGGGAACAGGTCACTCTGCCCTCTGGCCAAGAGAGCCCGACGACGCTGACCGGCTGGCTGGCCGAACCGCCGGGCCCTGGGCCCTTTGCAGCGGTCGTCTTGATGCATGGCTGCGGCGGGGCCTATACGCCGAGCGGCAAGCTCAATAACCGGCATCTGCAATCGGAAGAGG
>Ga0209676_1000688_pt1 | contig 47633 bp, 37 predicted proteins | sample AraplaCvi_mLB_r2_FD_184282 | JGI IMG/M metagenome (GOLD analysis project Ga0209676, IMG submission 184282) | Arabidopsis root microbial communities from North Carolina, USA - plate scrape MF_Cvi_mLB_r2 (SPAdes) (version 2) | ecosystem: Host-associated > Plants > Roots > Endosphere | place: USA... | reverse complement strand
TGACTTCTCCCATGCGCATCGACCTGATTCCCGCCGGCGACAGCCCGCCCGACAGCCTCAACGTCCTGATCGAAGTTCCGATCGGCGGCGAGCCGGTGAAATATGAATTCGACAAGGCGAGCGGCGCGCTGTTCGTCGACCGTTTCCTGCACACCCCGATGCGTTATCCCGCGAACTATGGCTTCGTGCCGCACACGCTGGGCGAAGATGGCGATCCGCTCGACGCGCTCGTCGTCGCGCGTTCGCCGATCGTCGCGGGCGCAGTGGTCAAGTGCCGCCCCATCGGCGTGCTGATGATGGAAGATGACGCCGGCGGCGACGAAAAGCTGCTCTGCGTCCCGGTCAACAAGACTTTTCCTTATTATGCAGACGTCGCGAGCTACACCGACATGCCGCCGATCGTGCTTCAGCAGATCGAGCATTTCTTCACCCACTATAAGGATCTCGAACCCGGAAAATGGGCGAAGCTTAACGGCTGGGGCGATGAGAATGAGGCGAAGCGCATCATCGTCGAGTGCATTGAGCGCGCGAAGAAGATCGGCTTCTGACCTTCACCTTCTCGTCATTGCGAGCGTAGCGAAGCAATCCAGAGGCGGCCTCGCGCCGCTCTGGATTGCCGCGTCGCCTCCGGCTCCTCGCAATGACGCATTTATGATTTGGGCGTCTCGCCCGTCTCCGGCGCCCCGACAATCCGCACATCCTGTCGCGGATAGGGAATGGCGATCCCGGCTTCCTTGAAGCGGTCCCATATCCCCAGAAACACCTCACCCTGGATATTGCCGAGCCCCGCTTCGGGGTCCGAAATCCAATAGCGCAACTCATGCTCGACCGCGCGTTCGCCGAAGGCGGTGATCCACACCGCGGGTTCGGGCTCGTTCAATATGCGCGGGTTCGCCATCGCGGTTTCGATGATCAGCCGCTGCGCGAGCCGCAAATCACACGCGTAGCCGACCGGAACGCGCATCCGCACGCGCACCTCGGGGCTCGCATAGCTCCAATTCTCGACCGGCTGCGTCATCAACAGCTCGTTCGGGATCAGATGCTTCTTGCCGTCGCGGGTGACGATATTGACCGCGCGCACCCCGATCTTCGCGACGCGGCCGACGTTCGGCACGCCGTTCGCCGTCGTCGTTCCGCCCATATTGCTGCCGTCACCGACGACGATGATGTCGCCCGGCTTGATCGAGCGGTCCATGAGCAGGATGATTCCCGCGATCAGATTGCCGACGGTCTTTTGCAGCCCGAAGCCGATCGCAAGGCCTGCGGCACCCGAAAAGACCGCAAGCGCGGTCAGGTCGATACCAAGCAGATCGATACCGAACAGCAACGCGAAGATGGCGAGCGCGATCGCGATCAGCTTTTCGGCGAGCAACCGCTGCGTCGCGTCGATGCGTGTGTCACGGCGGAGCAGCCATTTGATCCCGCGTAATACTATCCGCACCGCGAAATAGAGCAGGACCGCGACGACGATCGTCGAGAACAACCCATAGAGCGACAGCCGGTACGAACCGACGTCGATGCCGATCGCCTTCAGCGCGTCGATCGTGCGGACGATGCCGTCGGGCAGTTCGTCCATCGCGCTCACCCCGCCATCGCGGCAAAGCCGCGTTCGAGATCGGCGATCAGATCGGCCGGATCCTCGAGCCCGATCGACAGGCGGACGAGCGGGTCGGGATCGGTCCACGTCGTCGCCGTGCGGATCGTCTCGGGATTGCTAGGTACGACGAGGCTCTCATAGCCGCCCCAGCTGAAGCCGATGCCGAAATGGCTGAGCGAATCGATGAAGCGCGTCCGCGCCGCCTCGTCGACGCCCTTCAGCGTAAAGCCGAACAATCCGCTCGTGCCGCCGAAATCGCGCGACCAGATCGCATGGCCGGGATCGCCCGGCAGCGCGGGATGAAGCACGCGGCCGACCTCGGCGCGGCCCGCAAGCCAGCTCGCGACCGCAAGGCCGCTCTCGCCATGACGCCGCATCCGCACATCGAGCGTGCGCAGCCCCCGAAGCATCAGCGCGCAATCGTCGGGCGAAACCGCCTGACCGAGCTGATAGGCGGCGCTGCGCAGCTTCGGCCAGACCGCGCGCGTCGCGGTCAGCGAGCCCATCATCGCGTCGCTATGCCCGCCGACATATTTGGTGAGGCTCATCATCGTCACGTCGATGCCGTGCGACAGCGCGGGAAACAGCAGCGGCGTCGCCCATGTATTATCGAGCATCGTCAGCACGCCGCGTTCGCGCGCGGCCGCGACGATCGCGGGAATATCCTGCACCTCAAAGGTCAGGCTGCCCGGCGATTCGAGGAAGATCAGCTTCGTCTCGGGCCGAATCAGTTCGGCTATCCCTGAGCCGACGAGCGGATCATAATAGCTCGTCTCGATACCGAGCCGCGCGAGCATGCCGTTGCAGAATGCGCGCGTCGGTTCGTACGCGCTATCGACCATCAGCAGATGATCGCCCGGCGACAACAAGGCGAGCAGCCCCGCCGAATTGGCCGCGACCCCCGACGGGTAAAGCAAAGTCCCCTCGGCCCCCGGCTCCATTTGCGTCAGCGCATCGGCGAGCGCCCACACCGTCGGCGTCCCGCGCCGGCCGTAATAGAGCTTGTCGTGCGTCGCGTGGCCGCGCGCCTTCAGGTCGGCGATATTGTCGTAGAGGATCGTCGAGGCGCGCCACACCGGCGGATTGACGACGCCGCCGCCGAGCCGCGGGTCGCCGGTCCATTCGGGCCGCCGCCCGCCCTGCACCAGTTTCGTCGCAGGGCGGAGGCTGTCATCGTCGCTTTTGCTCATCCCCGCCTTGTTAGCGGAGCACCGGCCAAAATCCACCCTTCGACGGATGGATATTCGGGCCGGCCAAGCGTCAGGCCGCGCCCGTCGCCTTGGGGGTCGCGGGGTCGGCGCCCCATTCGACCCAGCTGCCGTCGTAAACCGCGACATCGTCCTTGCCGAGCAGATGCGCGCCAAAGGCGACGACGGTCGCGGTCATGCCGCTGCCGCAGGTCGTGACGAGCGGCTTGTCGAGATCGACCCCGGCGGCGTCGAAGGCCGCCTTGAGCGCATCGCCCTGTTTCCAGGTGCCGTCGGCGTTGAACAGTTGGCTGTGCGGTAGGCTGCGCGAGTTCGGGATATGGCCCGGCGCGACGCCGGCGCGCGGATCGCGTTCCTCGCCAGTGAAGCGCGCCGAGGGACGCGCATCGACGACCTGCTCGGCGCCGCCGTCGAGGTTGGCGAGCATCTGGTCCTTGGTGCGCACCGCCTTGGCATCGCGCCACACGGTGAAATGGCGGTGGCGGAGCGTCTGCTTGCCCATTTCGAGCCCGCGGCCTTCGGCCTTCCACTTGGCGAGGCCACCATCGAGCAGCGCGACATCATGCGCGCCGAACAGCTTGAGCAGCCACCAGCCGCGCGCCGCGCTCTTCAGCGGGCTGTCGTCGTAAAGCACGATGCGGCTGCCATCGCCGAGGCCGAGCGACTGCATGCGGCTGGCGAATTTTTCGGCCTGCGGCGCCATATTGTCGACGTTGCTCGACGGATCGGTCAGTTCGGCCAAGTCCATGAACACCGCGCCGGGGATGTGGCCCGCTTCATATTCGGCGCGGGCGTCGCGCCCTTCGTCGGCCGTGAATTTCGTCGCATCGACGACCCGCAGGTCCGATGCCCCCAGTTCGCGTTCCAGCCAGTCGGTTGAGACCAAGGCGTCCATGTCATGCTCCTGTTGCGGCCGGTCGGGAACGTCTTTTGCCTGTCCCTATCCCGGCCATCCTGCTGTGGCTTCTTTCCGGGGATAGTCAGCCTATGCCCCGCCCCGCGCTTTTTCAAGCGCGGTGGAGATGTGCCTCAGACGATGCTGCACCGCAACAAAAAAGCAGTGCCATTTTAAGCCAAACTATTGCGCGCGCTTGATTGCGGTGGCGCGCGCGCCGGGACGGTCGACCGCATAGGAAGCGCGGTCGAGCGGCAACGGCGCGAGCTTTTCGCTCCCGCTGGCGCCCTGCTCGCGGCCGATGACAAAGCTGCCCGCATTCTGGCCGAACGCCTCACCCTCGCCGTCCCAATGATAGGTGACGTCGAACGCGATGACGGGGACGAGCATCGGCTTGCCGCCGATCATCAGCGGCTCGATTGTCGCGCGGGGCAACATGACTTCGGTCGACAATTCTTCACCCGCGCCGACGTCCAGCACCATGTCGTCGCGCAGCACGCTGCCGCCCGCGCCGTCGAAGAAGCGGGCGAGCACAGGCTCGGTCATCGCCGATCCCTGATTGAGCGCGATGCGGACCATCAGGCCGGTCGCGGGCGCGGTTCCCTGATTGAGCAGGTTGAGCGCGAAGCCGACCGCGACATGATCGGCGGCGAAGCGGATGCTGCGGATGTCGAGCGTCATGCCGACGATGGCGCGCTGTTCGCCGACAGGGCGGGTAACGAGCGGGTGGGCTGCCTGGGGTTCGGGTTGCGGCGCCGGTGCGCGCGCCGGTTGCGCGGTAGCCGCGCGTGGCGCGGGTGCGGCGGCGGGCTTGGGCGGCGGCGCGGCGGCGCGAGTCGCGGGGCGCGGGGCGACGGGACGCGGCGCCTCTTCGATCTCTTCGGCCGCTGGCCCGGCGAGCGCCGTGCGTCGGCGCCAGTACCAATAGCCGACGCCGAGCGCAGCGATTGCAGCGAGCAGCCAAGCCCAAAGCGGCGTACTCGACGGGGCGGGTGCCCGCGTGTCTGCCGATGGGGTCTCGTCTGCGGCAACCGGCGCCGCATCGGTCGCCGGTGCAGCGGGCGTCGCGGTTGGATCGAGCGGCGGCAGTGCCGGGCTATCGGTCGCGGCGGGCAGCGCCGGCGCGGCGGCGTCGGGTGCAGGCGCCGCGCGCGAGGTTGCCGTCGCGGGCGTGTCGCGGCGAGCCGGTGCGGGCGCGGGCGTTGCGACCGTCGCGGGCTGCGTCGGCGTCGCGCGCGGCGGCGATGCGGGCTGGACCGGAGTTGGTGCGGGGGTAGGGGTCGGCTGGCCGCGCCGCTCGCCGGGTGCGACCGGCGGCAGGCCGTTGTCCGACGGACCCTGCACGCCGGGGGTACGGCCGTCGTCGGCGGGCGGCGGCAGGCGGAAATCTATCGGGCGCGAGGAAGTTTCGGTGTCTTGCGCGTGCGCGGGCATGCCCGCCGCCAGCATCGCCGCAGCCAGCGCGAGCGTCGCCACCTGTTCTCGCCCGAAGTTATGCTCCGTCATCTTGTCCGCGATCCCACACTACCCATATCTCGCACACGCCGCTGAATTGGCGCTGAACCCGGCGGCCCGCCATCTCGAGGACAATTGGTCCGGATGACATCGGCCGCGCTGCGCACTAGAGCCTTTCCATGACCGATTCCACCCCTACCCCGCTCGCACCGAAACATCTCGGCCAGTCCAGCGAACTTCCTGCCTCGCCCGAGGCCGCGGTTCTCGACTATGTCCCCAATCCGCGCGCCGGCGAGCTTTACCTCGTGCGCTTCGCCGCGCCCGAATTCACCTCGCTCTGCCCGGTCACCGGCCAGCCCGATTTCGCGCACCTCGTCATCGATTATGCGCCGGGGGACACGATCGTCGAATCGAAGAGCCTCAAGCTGTTCCTCGGCTCGTTCCGCAACCATGCGGGCTTTCACGAGGATTGCACCGTCGGCATCGGCCGCCGCCTGTTCGACGAGATGCAGCCCCAATGGCTTCGCATCGGCGGTTATTGGTATCCGCGCGGCGGAATCCCAATCGACGTCTTTTGGCAATCGAGCGCGCCGCTCGCCGGTCTGTGGCTTCCCGATCAAGGCGTCGCGCCCTATCGCGGGCGCGGATGATAATTCATCTTTCCGTCACAAAATATTGACATTAGTGTCAGCGATATGACCACCGCTTCTCTTCCGCACGACCATGCTATCGCCGTCGGATCCGACCAGATCGATTTCATGGGCCATGTGAACAACGCCCATTATCTTAGCTGGGTTCAGGAAGCGGTGCTGTCGCACTGGCGCCACATCGCTCCGCCCGATGCGGTCGCGGCGCATCTGTGGGTCGCACTGAAGCACGAGATCACCTATCGCCGCCCCGCGTTCCTTGACGATCAGGTCATCGCGACCGTGATTCTCGAAAAGGTGCAGGGCGCGCGCGCCTTCTATGAAACGATTATCAAGCGCGGCGAAGACGTACTCGCCGAGGTCAAGTCGAGTTGGTGCTGCATCGACGCCGAAACGCTGCGCCCGGCGCGGCTGGCGAGCGATGTAATCGCGCGCTTCTTTCCGGCCGAGAAGGTTTAGCGCACTTTCCCGAAGGCGAGTTACGGGCTTACCGGTTCATCGTCGTTATCGTCGACCACAAGCCAGATGCCGCCGGCGATGATCGCGAGCGCCAGCACGATGGGAAGCCAGCTTGCCCCTTCGAGCTCGTTCTGACCGTCAGTCACGGTCGTCGCGCGGACCGCGTCGAACGCGGGCGCTGCGGACGCCGCCACCGGCGAAACGACGATCGATACCGCCGCGACCGAGATCGCAGCCTTTTTCCAGAAAATCATCGCAAACTCCTTTTCAATCCGCGAGGAACGCGGTCGATTGGCAGTTTGTTCCATTTTCCAAGGCGCTGAGCCACGCCGACGCCGGGCTCGATTAGGCGGCGGCGAACCGGATCGGCAGACGCTTCAGCCCGCCCACGAACACCGATTCAACGCGCGCGGGCTCGCCCGCGAGTTCGATGCTTTTGAGCCGCGGCAGCAATTCTTCCATCAGGATGCGCATTTCCATGCGCGCGAGATGCTGGCCGAGGCAGACATGCGCGCCGAAACCGAACGCGATCTGCTGGTTCTTTTCGCGATCGGGGTTGAAAGCGAACGGATCGCCGAACACCGCCTCGTCGCGATTTCCCGAAACATAGTTCAGCATCAGCCAGTCGCCTTCGCGAATCGTCTGTCCGCCGATTTCGACATCTTCCTTCGCGCTGCGCATGAAATGCTGGACGGGCGTGGTCCAGCGGATCGCTTCCTCGATCAGCCCCGCCTTGTCGCTATCGGCCGACCGAAAACGTTCGAACAGCGCTGGGTTCTTCGCGAGTTCCATCATCGCACCCGCCGTCGAGGCGCTTGTCGTGTCATGCCCGGCGGTGGCGACGATCATATAATAGCCCGACATCTCGCGGTCGGGGATCTGCTCGCCATTGATCGTCGCATTGGCGATCACCGTCGCGATATCCTCGCGCGGGTTGGCGCGACGGTCAGCGGTAAGCGCACCGAAATATTGCGTGAAATCGGTGATGACATAGTCGAGCATCGCGATCGCCTGTTCGGCGCTGGTGATCGCCTCACGGCTGCGGTTCAACTCGGGATCGGTGGGGCCGAATAGCTGCTGCGTCAGCATCAGCATGCGCGGCTCATCCTCCGGGGGGACGCCCAATATGTCCATAATGACGCGCAGCGGATAATGCGCGGCGACGTCGCGCGCGAAATCGCATGCCCCACCCTGTTCGAGCATATGATCGACGGTCTCGCGTGCGATCTGGCGGATACGCTCTTCGACGATCTTGAGATTCTTGGGCATGAACCAGCTCTGCGTCAGCAGCCGGTATTTCATATGATCGGGGGCGTCCATCTGAACCAGCGAGCGGATCAGATGGCCGTCATTGTTCGGGGTCGCCGCGCGCGCCAGCGCCTCGCCGTCGCGGTTGGTCAGCACCGTCGGGCGGATGCCGTTCGCGAAACGCTGCGGATCGCGGCTGATCGCCATGATGTCGGCGTGCCGCGTCACCAGCCAGAAGGGGTCGTGATCGTGATTCTCGGCAACGCCAAGCGGCATGTTCGCACGCGCCCAGCTGAGCTGCTCGTGCAGCGGATCCCAATTGCCGTATGCGACGGGGTCGACGACGGCGGCGGCTACCTCTCCAGGCAATATGGGTTTTGTCATGCAACCCAAGCTGCCGCATCGCGTGCCGTCTGTCGAGCCCAGACGACGGCCTGCCGAAAGGGGGCGTTGCGCCGGCAGGAGCAGGAGCCTAGCCGGGGCCGCAAAATCATACCGGGATCGCAATCATGAAACTATCGACTCGCCATCTGCTCATTGCCGCCGTTTCGTCACTCAGCCTCGCCGCCTGCGCCGCGCAGCCGGGGCTCGAATCCCCTGCACCCGTCGCCACGGTGCCCGCGCTGGCCGGTGCTCCGCTCGATACGAGCGTGCCGAGCCAGCTGCCCCGCATCGCGAGACCGGTGCATTACGACATCAGCGTCACGCCCGACGCCAAGGCGCTGAGCTTTGCCGGCGAAGCGGGAATCGATCTCGAACTTTACGAGCCCTCGACGACGCTGACGCTGAACGCACTCGACCTCAGCTTCGCAAGCGCAAGCCTGACTGGCGCCGACGGCAAGGCGATTCCGCTGACCATCGCGATCGACGCGGCCGCGCAGACGGCGACCTTCACCGCCCCTGCACCGCTCACGCCCGGCAAATACCGCCTGACCACAAGCTACACCGGGGTGATCAACACGCAGGCGAACGGGCTTTTCGCGCTCGATTATCCCGACAAGGTCAGCGGGAGCGACGTGCGCGGGCTCTTCACCCAGTTCGAGGCGCCCGACGCCCGCCGCTTCGTCCCGAGCTTCGACGAGCCGAGCTACAAGGCGACCTTCACTCTCTCGGCGACCGTTCCGGCAGGCGACCTTGCGGTCAGCAACATGCCCGTGACGAGCGAGACGACCGTCGAGGCCGGCAAGAAGAAGGTGACCTTCCAGATCTCGCCCAAAATGTCGTCCTACCTCCTCTTCTTCGCGACCGGGAATTTCGAGCGGCTCGCGGCGAAGAGCGAGAGCGGGGCCGAGGTGGGTATCGTGTCGCCCAAGGGATCGGGCGAGCAGGCACGCTTCGCGCTAGACAGCCTTGGCCCCTTGCTCGGCTATTATCGCGATTATTTCGGCCAGCCCTATCCGCTGCCCAAGCTCGACAATGTCGCGGGACCCGGCCAGTCGCAGTTCTTCGGCGCGATGGAAAATTGGGGCGCGATCTTCACCTTCGAGCGCATCCTGCTCGACGATCCGAAGATCACCAGCGATGCGGCGCGCCAGCAGATTTACACGACGCAGGCGCATGAAGTCGCGCACCAGTGGTTCGGCGATCTTGTCACCATGGCGTGGTGGGACGACCTCTGGCTCAACGAAGGTTTCGCGAGCTGGATGGAAACCAAGGCGAGCGACCATTTCCACCCCGACTGGCAGCCCTTGCTCGACCGCGTAGACGGCCGCGAGGGTGCGATGGCGCTCGACGCCTTTGCGACCACCCACCCGATCGTCCAGACGATCCGCACCGTCGAGGACACCAATCAGGCGTTCGACGCGATCACCTACCAAAAGGGCGAGGCCGTCATCACGATGCTCGAAGCCTATGCCGGCGAAGATGTGTGGCGCGACGGGCTGCGCGCGTACATGGACAAGCATAAATATGCGAACACGCGCACCGACGATCTGTGGAATGCGGTCGAGGCGGCGGGTGCGAAGGGGCTGACCGCGATCGCGCATGACTTTACGAACCAGCCGGGCATTCCGTTGCTCCGCGTCGGCGGCGTGACCTGCACGGGCGGGAACACGACTGTCCAGCTGACGCAAAGCGAATTTGCACGCGATCGCAAAGACAGCATCGACGCCCAAAATCGCCGCTGGCAGGTGCCCGTGCTCGCGCGCGCCGGCAATGGCGCAGTCGCGCGGCAGGTGGTCGCGGGCGGTACGGGCGCGCTCACCCTGCCCGGTTGCGGTGCGGTGCTGATCAATGCGGGTCAGGCGGGCTATTATCGCACGCTTTATTCACCCGCGGCGCTGATGGCGCTGCGCGGCGATTTCGCAAAGCTCGCGCCGATCGACCAGCTCGGTCTGCTCGGCGACAATTTCGCGCTCGCCTATGCCGGATACCAGCCGATGGGTGCCGCGCTCGGCCTGCTGACCGCGGTGCCGCAGGATGCCAACCAGAAGCTGCTCGGTGATGCGGCGGGGCGTTATGGCGCGCTTTACGGCATGTTCGACGATCAGCCGATGGTGCGGAAACAGATCGCGGCGCGCGGTACCGCGGCGCTCGGCCCGGCGATGCAGCGGCTCGGCTTCGACGCGCGGGCCGGCGAGCCCGCGCTCGACAGCATCTTGCGCTCGCAGCTGCTCGGGACGCTCGGGACATTGGGCGACGCCAAGGTATTGGCGGAGGCGCGCCGCCGCTTCGCCTCGCTCGACAGCAATCCCGCGGCGCTCGACGGCCCGCTGAAATCGCGCTGGCTCGACATCATCGCGGCGAACGCGAACGAGGCCGAATGGACCAAGCTGCGCGCGATGGCGATGGGGTCAAAATCGGCGGTCGAACGCAGCGCCTTCTACACCTTCCTCGGCAATTCCAAGGACGACGCGCTGGCGAAGCGCGCGCTCGACCTCGCGCTCACCAACGAGCCCGGCAAGACCGTCAGCGCCGGGATCATCGGCGCGGTCGCGAAGAATCATCCCGAATTGGCGGTCGATTTCGCGCAGGCGAATCAAGCCGCGGTCGACCGGTTGATCGATGCCTCGGCGCGCGCGCGCTTCCTCGCGGGGCTCGCCGCCGCGTCGAACGACCCGGCGATGATCGCGAAGCTCGAGCGGATCGCAGCGCCGCTGCCCGCCGACGTCCGCAAACCCTATGACAAGACGCTGGCAAGCTTGAAGGAGCGCAGCGTCAGCCGCCCGCGGATCAAGGGCGAGATCGCCGCCTGGCTGAAGGCGAAGTAAGCGAAAGGCCGCGGCCGGTCAGTCGGCCGGCTGCGGCGTTCCGACGGGCATCGCGCTTTCCCATTCGGCGCGGGCGCGGCGGATCATTTTCTTGAGCGCATCGGCATGGCGCTGCCATGCGGCCGCCGTTGCGGCGCTCCATGCCCGGCCCGCCGCAACGCCCAGCTCGGCGACCGTCATATCGATAAAGGCGTCATATTCGGCGATCGGCAGCGGGCCATAGGCGCGGTGGGTGAAGACGAGCTCGGCGACGAGCGGCCATACCCAGCCTTCGCCCTTCGCCAGCCCATACATCATCTGCAGCGTCTCGTCCGTCATCCGCCGCGAAGAAGCATCGACGACCATGAAGCTCGCGCGGCGATCAGGGAACGCCGCAAAGAAACGCTCGAACAGCGCGTGGCGGATATCGATGCCGGCGTCGGCGACGGCCGTCAGGCTCGTCTCCATCAACGCGGCATCGCCTTCGCTCACTTGAAGAGGCTGCCCAATATCCCGCGCATCAACTGGCCACCGAACTTGCCCGCGACCTGCCGGCCGAGATTGGTCGCCGCCGACCGCGCCGCCGACTCGACCATCTTCTCGGCAAAGCTCGGCTTGGCGGCTTCGCGCGCCGCGACCTTTTCCTGCTGCAGCCGCACCTTTTCCTCGGCGACCTTGCGCTTCGCCTCTTCCTTCGCGGCGATCGCGGCCTGCTTGTCGGCTTCGACCTGCGCCTTGGCCTCGACCGCGGCGGCCTGCGCCTGCTCGGCCTTGGCCGCGAGCAGTTCCTCGGCACTCTCGCGGTCGACGGCGGTGTCATATTTGCCCTCGACGGGCGAGATCGACTTGATGATCGCGCGCTCCTTGGCATCGAGCGGACCCGCACGTGAACAGGGCGGCTTGATCAAGGTGCGCTCGACCGGCGACGGCGCGCCATCGGCCATCAGCAACGACACCAGCGCTTCACCGACCTTGAGCTCGGTGATTTCGCGCGCGACATCGACCTTGGGGTTGGGGCGGAAGGTTTCGGCGGCGGCCTTGACCGCCTTCTGGTCGCGCGGGGTGAAGGCGCGGAGCGCGTGCTGGACGCGGTTGCCGAGCTGGCCCGCGACATCCTCGGGGATGTCGATCGGGTTCTGCGTGACGAAATAGACCCCGACACCCTTCGAACGGATCAGGCGCACGACCTGCTCGATCTTTTCGGCAAGCGCGGGCGGCGCGTCGTCGAACAGCAGGTGCGCCTCGTCGAAGAAGAAGACGAGCTTCGGCTTGTCGGGGTCGCCGATCTCGGGAAGCGTCTCGAACATCTCGCTGAGCATCCAGAGCAGGAAGGTCGCGTAGAGCTTGGGACTCGCCATCAGCTTGTCTGCGGCGAGGATGTTCACATAGCCGCGGCCATTCTCGTCGCACTGGATCATGTCCATGATGTCGAGCGCGGGTTCACCGAAGAAATTGGCGCCGCCCTGCGTTTCAAGCGTCAGCAACTGCCGCTGGATCGTGCCCACCGTTGCCTTAGACACATTGCCATATTTGGTCGTCAGCTCATCGGCATTTTCGGCGCACCAGGCGAGCATCGCCTGCAAATCGCCAAGGTCGAGCAGGAGCAGATTCTGTTCGTCGGCGACCCGGAATGCGATCGCCAGCACGCCCTCCTGCACTTCGTTCAGCCCCATCAGCCGCGCGAGCAGCAAAGGCCCCATTTCGGAAATCGTCGTGCGCACGGGATGCCCCTGTTCGCCGAACAGGTCCCAGAAGATCACCGGATTGTCGCGATAGGCCCACTCACTGTCACCGATCTCGGCGGCGCGCGCGGCGAAAATCTCATGCATCTTCGACGTCGGGCTGCCCGCCATCGCCATGCCGGCGAGGTCGCCCTTCACATCGGCGACGAACACCGGAACACCGACTGCGGAGAAGCCTTCGGCGAGCCCCTGCAAGGTCACCGTCTTGCCGGTGCCGGTCGCGCCGGCGATCAATCCGTGACGGTTCGCGCGCTTGAGAACGAGCGACTGGCGCGGACCGTCCGCGGCTCCGCCACCGCCCAGACCGATATAGATTTCGCTTGCCGTGCTGCCGTCGCTCACCCGCTGTCCTCCGTTCGATATGCTTTCATAAGGTCTAGAGCGGCGGCGCAGGTCAGGCAATCGGCAAACCGGCAGCGTTCGCCGCTGTGGCGCGACGCGGCGGAAAACCGCCGGACTTCAAGCTGAGATCGCCGGCGTCACCTCTTCTTCGCCGCGATGTAGCGCGTCACCTGCTCTTCGAGAATATCGAGCGGCAGCGCGCCTTCGCTGAGCACCGCTTCATGGAAGTCGCGGATGTCGAAGCGCGGGCCAAGCTCGCTTTCGGCGCGTTTGCGCAGCTCGGCGATCTTGAGCTGGCCAACCATGTAGCTCGTCGCCTGACCCGGCCAGTTGAAATAGCGGTCGACCTCGCGCGCGATGTCGGTGTCGGACACCGAGCTGTTCGCCTTGAAGTAAGCGATCGCCTGTTCGCGCGTCCAGCGCTTCGAATGGATGCCGGTGTCGAGCACGAGGCGGATCGCGCGCCAAACCTGCAGCGACAACATGCCGAAACGGTCATAGGGCGTCTTGTAGACGCCCATCTCGTTCGCGAGGCGCTCCGAATAGAGTCCCCAGCCCTCCATATAGGCGCCATAGCCGCCGAACTTGCGGAATTTGGGGATGCCGGTGAGTTCCTGCTGGCGCGCGATCTGGAAATGATGGCCCGGCGCGCCTTCGTGCGCAGCGATGCCGGCGACCTGCACCTTCTGCGTCTGGTTCATGTCGACGAGGTTGACGTAATAGATGCCGGGGCGCGTGCCGTCGGCCGAGGGCGGGTTGTAGAAGGCGGTCGACGCCGTCCCCTCGCGCCATTTCTCGACCGCGCGCACTTCAAGCGCGGCCTTGGGCAGCACGCGGAAATAGCGCGGCGCAGCGTCCATCACCGATGCGATCACCGCGCGCGCGTCGGCGAGATAGGTTTCGCGCCCGGCTTCGGTGTTCGGATATTTGAACTGCGGGTCGGTGCGGATGTGGTCGAAAAATTGTTCGAGCGTGCCGGTGAAACCGACCTCGCGCTTGATCGCTTCCATCTCGCTGCGGATCGCCGCGACCTGCGCGAGACCGAGGTCGTGAATTTGGTCGGCGGTGAGGCTGGTGGTGGTCGAGCTTTTCAGCCGGTCGGCGTAATAGGCGGCGCCGTCGGGGAGGCTCCACGCACCGAAATTGCCCTTCGACTTGGGCTCGATCTCGTCGATCGCCGCGACGAGCGTATCATAGCCGTGCTTGAACGGCCCGGTCAGCGCGGCCATCGCGTCGGCGATCAGCTTTTCCTTCGCCGCGGCAGGGGCGTCGAGAGCCTCGACTTTCTTGCGGAAGTCGGCCAGCAGCGTCGAATCGGCGCCGCTGCCGAAGGGCGCGCCGGTGATCACCTTAAGCGCGTCGGCGCGCGCGGGGGCGAAATTGACCTTGTTGGGGACGATCCCCGCCGCGGCCTGTTCGCGCATCGTCGCCGCGACTTCGGTCATCACGCGGTCGGTGTCGCGCAGGCGGGCGATATAGGCTTCGGCATCGGCGACGCTGTCGATCTTGTGATTGTTGATGAGCAGCACCGGGATCGCGCCGGCCGGGCTGCCATTGGTCGAGACAGGAAAACGCAGCTTGCGGAAACGGAGCGATTCGCGGCCGCGTTCGACTTCATATTCGAACAATCGGTAGCTAACGCGCGCGCTTTCGCCGAGCTGGCCGGGCTTGAAGCGTGCGCGCATGTCTTTCAGCTGGCGTTCCGCCAGTTCCTGATCGCGCAGCGATGCGGCGTCGGTATAGTCGTCAAGCTTGTCGTAATTGGTCTTGAGCCCGAGTTGCGTCTGCGATTCGGGGCTGAGGCCGAGCCGTTCTTCGAACGCCTGATCGAGGAACTGGAGCAGGGCTTGGTCCTGCGCGCCTGCTTGCGGCGCGGCCTGTGCAAAGGCGGGCGCGGTCATTGGCGCGAGGGGCAGGACGGGGAGCAGCATCAGGGCAACGGCAAGGCGCATCACATTCTCCTATTCGTGATGGGCTTGTTACGCAGCGCGGCGCCGGACGCAATAATATTTCAGTAACTTATGCCGCCGCCCGCCTATTTTCGCGAAGCGGCGCTCTTGTCGCGGATTGCCTTGAATTCGCTGCTGTCCTTCCAGCCCGGCCATTTGGCCGAGCGGGCGAGTTCGTCGCCGATGGTGTAGAAGACCGCGATGTCCTGCACCACGCCGTCGAGGTTCCAGCTTTCGTCCCACGCGTCGCACGCTTGATGATAGCATTTGCCGGTATAGGCATCGACCCACGCCTGCCCGGCGGGCTTACCGCCCTCGACCAGATCGGAGGCGCCCGCGATACCCATCACCAGGAGGACAGGGACGCCGCGCTTCGCAAGGCTGAAATGGTCGGCGCGGTAGAAGAGTCCGCGCTCGGGGAGGCTTTCGATGCTGACGGTGCGGCCCTGCGTGGCGGCGACGCGCGCGAGATCGTCTTCGAGGCTGCCCTGGCCCTTGCCGACGAGGATCACATCCTTTGCCTTGCCGGCAGTCTGCAGGATGTCGAGACCGAGGTTCGCGACTGTCTTTTCGGTAGGGAAGATCGGGTTTTGGGCATAGGCTTCGGACCCCAGGAGCCCACGTTCCTCGGCGGTCCAGAAGGCAAAAGCGATCGTGCGGTCAGGCGCGGGCGCCGCCTTGAACAGCCGGGCCATTTCGAACAGCCCCGCGACTCCGAGCGCATCGTCGTTGGCGCCGGCGCGGTAGATGCGGCCCTTCTCATCGGGTGCGCCCTCGCCATAGGCATCCCAGTGCGCGCCGTAGATCACGACCTCGTCGGGGCGTTTGGCGCCGGGAATTTTGGCGAGGACATTCTGGCTCTGAACGACTTCCTGCGTCACCGGGATCGCGGCGTTGATGCTGGTCCCGAGGTCGACGGGCTTAAAATCCTTGCGGCGCGCGGCGGTGCGCAGCTTTGCCAGATCCTGTCCGGCGTTCGCGAACAGGCTCGTCGCGGCCTCACCCGAGAGCCAGCCTTGCAGCGCGAGGCTTGTCACTTTTTCAGGCGGCATGACGAGGCCGTAATTTTCACCCCCCGGTGCTTTGACGACATTCCATCCATAACCGACGCCGTCGGTGTCGTGGACGATCAGCGCGGCGACCGCGCCGCGGCGCGCGGCTTCCTCGAACTTGTAGGTCCACCGGCCGTAATAGGTCATCGTCCGACCGCCGAACTTGCCGAAGCTGTCCTCGCCCTTGGTCGCAACGAAATCAGGGTCGTTGATCAGGAAGACGGCGACCTTGCCCTTCAGATCCTGACCCTTGAAATCGTCCCAGCCGCGTTCGGGGGCGCTGACGCCGTAGCCGACGAAGACGAGCGGGGCGTTCTGGACGACCGCTTGATCCTTCGGCTGGAGCGTCGAGAGATAGATGTCGGTGCCGAAGGTCAGAGGGACTGCCGTGCCCTTGCGGTCGAAGGCGAGCGTTTCAGGGGTGCCGAGGCGCGTGTGGAGCAAAGGCACGGGCTGCGTCCAGCCGCCGTTGGTGCCTGCGGGTTCCAGGCCGAGCGCCTGCAGCCGGCCGATGAGATAGCCGGTCGTGCGTTCCTCGCCGATCGTGCCGGGAGCGCGGCCCTGAAACTGGTCGGATGCAAGGGTGCGGACGGTCTGGGTGAGGTTCGCCGTGTCGATTGCGGGGACGTTCTGCGCCGCGGCGGGAGCGGCGAGAATTAGGGGGAAGACGATGGCGACGTGGCGTAGGGTCATGATGATCGGTTCCGCTTCTGATGGGGTAGCATGCCCTAGCACGATGGAGCGCGTTGTGAACCGCTGGGGCGGTGACGATTGCGGCCGAGTGCGTTAGGGGCGGGCGGTGACTGACGTTCTTCGCACTTCGTTTTTCTGGCGGCCTTTTGTTGCGGCCGGGGCGCTCGCCCTCGCCGCGTGCGGGCCGAAGCCCCCGCTGCGCGTGATGGCGTGCGATGCGGCGCCTGCGGCACCGGTGATCAGGGATGCGGACGCGCAGACGGCGCACACGATGCTGTCGGTGCTGACCTACAATCTGGAAGGACTGGGCTGGCCAGCGCGCAAGAGGCGGGCGGCGGAGCTGAAGGAGATCGGCGAGCGGCTGGCAGCGATGCGCGAGGCGGGCATCGGGCCCGACGTGATCCTGTTCCAGGAGATGTTCAGCGGCGCGGCGAAGCGCGCGGTCGAAGCGAGCGGCTATCCCGCGATTGCGCCGGGGCCACGCCGGACGACTAAGCCCTATATCGCCGATCATGAGAAGTTGGCGGGTCGGGCGAAGCCGCTGAAAGGCGAACTCGGGATTAAGCTGGTCGGCGGCGGGCTGGCGATCGCGTCGCGTTATCCGATCGTCGATATGGCGCTTGATGCCTATGGACGGCGTGCGTGCGCGGGGCTTGATTGCCTGTCGAACAAGGGGGTGATGCTGGCGCGGATCGCGATACCGGGTGTGCCCGCGCCGATCGACATCTATAACACGCATATGAATTCGCGCGGCGCGTCGGGGGTATCGGAGGCGCGCGACGGCGAGGCGCATGCACGGCAGGCGATCGCCGCGTCGGAGTTTATCGCGCGAACGCAGGATATGGCGGTGCCGCTGATCTTTGGCGGAGATTTCAACATGCGTCATTCGGAGGATCGCTGGGCGGAATTCTCCGAATATCATCCACTCACGTTGGTGCATGAAATGTGCGTCGACCCGGGGTCCGGGTGCGAGGTGAAAATGTCGTGGGACGGCGATGCGCCGTGGATGGACACCCAGGATTTGCAATTCTTTGCCGATGGCGAGCAACTGACGATGCGGCCAGTGCGCGTCGAGGCGCTGTTCGACGGCGGAGCGAGCGGGCCGCAGCTGTCGGACCATGACGGGTTTCTCGTGACCTATGAACTGCGCTGGCCGGCGGGGATGGCAGGAAAGCCCAACTGCTGATTTGAGCGCAAGAAACGGGGCGTGCACGATCGGGCGTGGTGGCATGGGCAGGCCATGACCGGGATGGATATGACGATCGACGCGCGCCTGGCCGCGCTGGACTGGGACGCCTTTGCCGCATCGCTCGACCGTGACGGGTGGGCGGTGCTGCCGGGGTTGCTGGGCAGCGAGGCGTGCGATGAGGTCGCTGCGCTTTATGCGCGGGACACGGGGTTTCGCAGCCATGTCCATATGGCGCGGCACGGGTTCGGGCGCGGCGAGTATCGCTATTTCGCTTATCCACTGCCGCCACTGGTCGCGGATTTGCGCGGCGGATTATATCCGCGCCTCGCGCCGATCGCGAACCGCTGGCACGAGCGGATGGGGCTGGCGGTACGCTTTCCGGCTGAGCATGAAGCGTTTCTGGCACGGTGCCACGAGGCTGGGCAGCGGCGGCCGACGCCGTTGCTGCTGCAATATGGCGCGGGCGATTATAATTGCCTGCACCAGGACCTGTACGGCGAGCATGTGTTTCCATTGCAGGTCGCGGTGCTGCTGTCGGCGCCGGGCGACGATTTTACGGGCGGCGAGTTCGCGCTGACCGAGCAGCGGCCGCGGATGCAATCAAGGGCTGCCGTCGTGCCGCTGGCGAAGGGCGATGTGGTTGTGTTTGCGGTGAATGTGCGGCCGGTGAAGGGGGCGCGCGGCGACTATCGCGTCGCGATGCGCCATGGGGTCAGCGAAATCCGGTCGGGACGGCGACACACTCTCGGCGTCATTTTCCACGACGCAGCGTAGGTACCTCAGTCGTCCAGCGAACGCATCAGATTGTCGCGGAGCTTCGCTACCGATTGCTGGACCTCGAAGAAGCTGTCGCCGAGCCCGGTCGCGTCGAAGAGTTCGTTGCCGATCTCGTGGCTGCGCAAATCGCTGCCCTTGGCGGTCAGGCGGATACGCACTTGGCGTTCGTCGGCAGGATCGCGGCGGCGTTCGATGAAGCCCGTCTGTTCGAGCTTCTTGAGGATCGGGGTCAGCGTGTTCGATTCGAGGAACATCTTTTCGCCGAGTTCGCCGACGGTCTGGTCGTCCTTTTCCCAGAGCGCCACGAGGACAATATATTGGGTGTAGGTGAGCCCGAGCTTGTCGAGGATCGGGCGATAGGCGCGCCCGAAGGCGAGGTTCGCCGAATAGACCGCGAAGCAGAGAAATTCGCCGAGTTTGGGCCGGTCGGTGGGTGGCGACTTCGTCATTGGGCTTCCTTGATGAACGTCCGATAATTCAAGCGCATACGATGAAATCGGAAACCGGGGGTGTCAACCGGGCGGTGCCTGTGGGAGCGCGGCACCGCCCGGTCGAAACATCAGACGAGGTTGAGTTCGATGTCGATATTGCCTTCGACTGCCTTCGAATAGGGGCAGATCTTGTGCGCGGTGTCGATCAGTTCGCGGGCGGTAACGGCGTCGATGCCGGGAACCTGAACATCGAGGCGGGCACGCAAGAAAAAGCCGCCATCGTTCATCAGAACTTCGATCGTCGTGTCGGCTTCGGGCGAGGCGGGCAGCTTGATCTTGCGCTGTCCGGCGGCGAGTTCAACGGCGCCGATGAAGCAGGCCGACCATGCGGCGGCGAAGAGGTTTTCGGCGGCGGGGTGCGGCTGCGGCAGCGCGAGGTCGAGGATGCCGTTGGTGCTGCGGGCGTAGCCTTCGGCGCCGCCTTTGACGTGGGTGGTGCCGGTGAAGATGATTTTGTCAGCCATTTCAGGTTCCTTTCGGGGTTTGGTTTATCGCATCCGCTTAGATCGGATACGAGGTAATTAGGTGAGTTGCACGGGCTAGTCAATCGTACACGATTAAATCGTGTACGATATAATTATAACATATTGAAATTGACTGATAGAAAATTTGATCGGCCGCGGTGATAGCGCGTTTTGACCGCGTCGAGCGCCGCGCGTTGCATCGGCTTAGCGACCGAAACCGCCCATGAATCACCGTCACGCCGGATTCGATCCAAGGTCCACGGCGACGGCGCCGCTATGATGCCGGATCAAGTCCGTAACGGCGAAGAGATTGGGCGGCGCCCGTTCGCGCCTCTCACCCCATAATGAAGGCGTTGAGCTTGTTGCCGTCGGGATCGCGGAAATAGCCGGCGTAAAACCCCTCGCCGCGCGGTCCCGGCGGACCTTCGCAGGTACCACCATGCGCGAGCGCGATTTCGTGGAGGCGGTGGACCTGTTCCTTGTCCTTCGCCTCGAGCGCGACCATCACGCCGTTGCCGACCGTCGCGACATTGCCGTCGAACGGCCGCGTCAGGCCGATGCCCGCGCCGCCGCCGGGCTTGCCCCACGCGATGAAACCGTCGAATTCCATCATCCGCGGCGTGTCGAGCTCGGCGGCAATCGCGTCGTAAAATTCCGCCGCCTTGGCGAGATCCTTCGTTCCCAGCGTCACATAGCCAATCATCATCTTTCTCCCGACTCGATGTTATGCGAACATAATATGAACATCGAGCGGCGGGCGCAACAAAAAGGGCGCCGGACCCGAAGGTGCGGCGCCCCGATTGATAGGCAAGAAGCCGAAGCTTATTTCACGCGGATCGCGATGAAGGCCGACGGCCCGCCGCGGCGCAGGATTTCGAGCAGCACCGCATCGCGGCCCGCCTTTTTCGCGTCGGCGACGGCCTTGGCGAGCGCATCGCTCGTCGTGACCGGCGTGCGGTTTGCGCTGAGGATCACGTCGCCGCGGCGCAGGCCCTTGCGGCCCGCATCGCTGTTCGCCGATGCCGCACCGACCACGAGGCCCTTTGTGGCGGCGTCGACGCCAACCGCGCGGGCGATGTCGGGCGTCACCGTCTGCACCGACAGGCCCAGTTCTTCCTGAATCGCCTTGTCGGCGGCGCCCGTCGGATCCTCGGGGACCGCCTGCTCTTCTTCGGGATCGAAGTTGCCGGCGGCCAGCGTTTCCTCGGGCGGACGCGTGCCGACGACCGCCTGGATCGTCATCGCCTTGCCGTCACGAATGATTTCGAGCGGGATGCGCGTGCCCGGCTTGGTGTTCGAGACGATATACGACAAGGTCTGCTGCGGCGTGACGTCCTTGCCGTTGACCTTGGTCACGACGTCGCCGCGCTTCAGCCCGGCCTTCTCGCCCGCCTGTGCGGGTTCGACGCGCTGGATGAACTCGCCGCGATCCTTGGGCAGACCAAGCGCCGCCGCCAGATCCTCGTCGACCGGCGCGATGCCGATGCCGAGGTAGCCGCGTTCGATCTTCGCGCCCGAGCGCAGCGCGTTGATTACCGGGATCGCCGCATCGGCGGGAATCGCGAAGTTGACGCCGATGTTCGCGCCGACGGGCGAGATCAGCATATTGTTAATGCCGACGACATTGCCCTGCAGGTCGAACAGCGGACCGCCCGAGTTGCCGCGGTTGATCGCGGTATCGGTCTGGATGTAGCGGTCATAGGCGCCGCCCTGATTGACGCTGCGCTGCACCGCCGAGATGATGCCCGCGGTCACCGTCGAGCCGAGGCCGAGCGGGTTGCCGATCGCGACCACCCAGTCGCCGACGCGCGCGGTGCTGCTGTCGGCGAACTTCACGAAGGGCAGGCCCGACGCCTCGATCTTGAGCAGCGCAAGGTCGGACGCGAGGTCGCGGCCGACGATCGTCGCCTTATATTCCTTCTGGTTGGTCAGCGTCACCGTGACCTGGTTCACCTCTTCGCCGCGGGGCCCGCCCGAGATGACGTGATTGTTGGTGACGATATAGCCGTCGGCCGAAATCAGGAATCCCGAACCGCCGCCCTGCTGCTCCTGCGTGATCGGCTCGCGCGTTCCGGCGAACGGGTTCAGCCGGACGCCGAGCGTAACTTCCTGCTTGGTCGAGATGTTGACCACCGCGGGCTGGAGTTGCTCGACGAGGTCGGCGAAGCTTTCTGGCGCGCCCGAACGGGGAACGACCTTGGCGATTTCGCTCTTCTCATTCTGCGCGACTTGCGCCCCGACGGGCGACTGGGTGACCAGCGCCAGCGCGGTGCCACCCGCCAGCAAGGCCGAAGTGATGCCATAAACATAACGCACGATCGGTATTCCTTTTCTCTTGCGAAAACTCACTGCCCCGGCTGCGGCGGTCTGCGGCGAATTGGCTGAACGGCGATTGAACATGAACGGGCCTTAAAGGTTCCGTTCATTGGCCAGTTCGCCTGCCGACGCGCCCTCAGTTACCGCGGAACCGTTTCAGATATTCATTGTCCGCCGACATGATGATCGACGTGCCGCCCTGGTTGTTTTCACCGAGGAAGGTCTGCCGATAGCTCTGCATCGCGCGGTAGAAATCATAGAAGTCGGGATCCTTGCCGAAACTGGCGGCATAGATGCGCGCCGCTTCGCCGTCGGCGCCGCCGCGAATGATCTGCGCTTCCTTCTGCCCTTCGGCGCGGATCGAGATCGCTTCCTGCTGACGCGCGGTGCGCATCCGGTTGTACGCCGCCTCGAGCGTCGCGCCTTCGGGAAGGTCGGCGCGTTTGATCCGGACGTCGATGATCTCGGCGCCATATTTCTGCGCCTCGCGGTTCAGCGCGACCTGGATATTGTCCATCACCGCGCCGCGTTCGGGCGACAGCAGGGTCGCGAAGGTGCGCTTGCCAAGCTCGTTGCGCAGCGACGAACCGAGGATCGTCGCAAGCTGTGCCTGCAACTTATCCTCGGTGCGGATCGCGGTGTACATCCGCACCGGGTTGGTAATGCGGAAGCGCGCGAAGGCGTCGACCTGTAGCCGCTGCTGGTCGGTCGAGAGCACCTGCTGACGCTCCATGTTCACGCCGAGGATGCGCTTGTCGATATATTGGATGCCGTCGGTGAACGGCACGCGCAGGACGAGGCCGGCGCCCGAGCGCCCGAAATCCTCGTTCGCCTTGTAACGATTCACCGTGCGCTCGATCTCGCCGAAGCGCAGGATCAGCGCCTGCTTGTCCTCGGGCACGATCGCGAGCGATTGCGACAGGATGACGAGCAGGATAACGGCGCCAAACAGCAGCCGCATCGGGTTCTGGAACAGCGAATTCATCATTCACCTCCCTTCGCGGTTGCTTCGGGCGCCTTGAGCCGCTTCTGCACCTCGTTGAGCGGCAGATAGGGGGTCACCCCGCGCGCTTCGACAATCGTCTTGTCGACGTTCGACAACACCGTCTCCATCGTTTCATAATAGAGGCGCTGGCGGGTCACGCCGGGCGCCAGCTTATACTGTTCGTAAATCTTGTCGAATGCCGCGGTGTCGCCGCGCGCGCGTTCGAGCACCTGCTGCTGATAGGCGCGCGCAAGGTTGATCGCCGATTCGCGTTCCTGCCGCGCCGCGGTGACTTCCTTGAACGCCTCGTCGACCTGGCTCGGCGGATCGACCTGGCGGATCGCGATGCCCTGGATCATCACGCCGGCGCGATACTGGTTGAGCAATTCCTGCATGCGCTGCTGAACCTGCGCCTCGATCTCGACACGGCCGGGGCCGATCGCCTGGACGAGGTCGAAGTTCGCGACCGTCGCGCGCATCGCGCTTTCGGCGACTTCGCGGATCGTGCCTTCGGGATCGGCGAGCTGGAAGAAGAAGAGCTCGGGATCGCGCACCGACCAGCGAACCTCATAGGCAAGGTCGACGATGCTCTGGTCGCGCGTCAGCACGAAATTCTCGTCGGTCGCGTTCGGCGAGCCGATCGCCATCGTGCGGATCGCGCGGACGTCCTCGAGCCGGATACGCTCGACCGGCGCCGGCCAGGTCAGCTTCACGCCGGGGCCAACGGTGCGCGAATAGCTGCCGAGACGCGTGATCACGCCTTCCTTTTCGGGCGGCACGATATGGAAGGAGGAGAAGAGCACCCACGCAACGACAAGTGCGAGCACCACCCATTTCCAGAGCTTCGCCGAATCGCCGAAATTGAACTCGCTGCCGCCGCCCGAGCCGCCGCCGCCGAAACCGCCGCGTCCCTTGCGCAACAATTCGTCGAGCGCCGAAGGACCGCGCGGCTTCTGCGCGCGGCGCTGGTCGGCGGGATCGGGCGTCACCCACGGGTTACGCGGGCCGGGGCGCTTGTCGCCCTTCCCATCGTCATCGCCCTTGCCTGGGCTCCCCCACGGGCTGTTCGCCATCTGGGTGATCGACCCGAAAAATCGCCGCAATCCCCCCGGACCGCGGCCAGCCATGCTTCCATCATTTTCGTTGCTCATGCTGCTTTTATAGGGGCCGCGTGCGCGATTAACAGGGGGTGCGCGCGAAAATGGCTGGCAAACGTACGGATCATGCCTATCTGCCGCGGACATGACCGAACAAAGCGCCGATATCGCCCGCCTGACCACCGCCGCCGCCGAGCTCAGCGAGGGGCGCGCGTCAGGTCTTCGCCTGCTCGACGATTCGGGCCTTCTCGCCGTCGTTCTCGACGTGTCGGGGCTCGCGGTCGAGGAACGCAAACCGCTCGAGGACAAACTCCGCGCCGGGCTGCTCGCCGAGACGGGCGTCCGCGAGGTGCGCATCGCGATGACCGCCGAGAAAAAGGCGATGACGCTGATCGCGGTCGGCAGCGGCAAGGGCGGGGTCGGCAAATCGACCCTCGCGGCCAACCTCGCGGTCGCGCTGCGCCGCCTCGGCGTGAAGGTCGGTCTGGTCGACGCCGACATCTATGGCCCGTCGCAGCCGCGATTGATGGATAGCGAAGGTGTGAAGCCCGAAGCCCGTGGATCCAAACTCGCGCCCGTCCCCAACGCCTACGGCGTACCGATGCTGTCGACCGGCCAGATCGCCGCGCCCGGACAGGCGATCGCGTGGCGCGGCCCGATGGCAGGCAAGGCGCTCGAACAGCTCGTCGACGCGAGCTGGGGCGACATCGACACGCTCGTCGTCGACCTGCCCCCCGGCACCGGCGACGTCCAGTTGACGATGATCCAGAAACACAAGCCCGCGGGCGCGGTGATCGTGTCGACCCCGCAGGATCTGGCGTTGATGGACGCGACACGCGCGATCAGCCTGTTCGAGCAGGCCGATGTGCCGATCATCGGCCTAGTCGAGAATATGGCGGGTTACGCCTGCCCGCATTGCGGAGAGGTCAGCGACCCGTTCGGCAGCGGCGGCGCCGAGGCCGCGGCAAAGACGATGGGCCTCGACTTCCTTGGCCGCGTGCCGCTGTCGATGGGCATCCGCCTCGCGAGCGACGGCGGCGTCCCGCCCGCCGCCGGAACCGACCCGGCGGGCGAGCCGTTCCACGCGATAGCGGCGAAGGTCGCCGAATGGCTGAACACACGAAAGGGGTGATGATGGCGATCAACGACGAAGGCGAAATCCGCGAACTGCTCGGTCAAAAGCGCCGCATCGCGGTGGTGGGGGCCTCGCCGAACCCGGCGCGCGCATCGAACGGTGTCCTCGCCTTCCTTGTCCACCAGGGACATGACGTGATCGCCGTCAATCCGGGCCACGCCGGCAAAACGATCCACGGCGCCCCCGTCGTCGCCACGCTCGCCGATGTCGAACCGCCCGCCGAACTCGTCGACATCTTTCGCAACAGCGAGGACGCGGGCTCTGCGGTCGACGAGGCGATCGTCCATGGCGCGAAGGGCGTGTGGATGCAGATTGGCGTGATCAACGAAGCTGCCGCGAAACGCGCCGAGGCCGCAGGACTGGTCGTCGTCATGGATCGCTGTCCCAAGATCGAGGTCCCGCGGCTCGGCCTGCTGAAGTGAAGCCCGCGCTGCCGCGGCTCGCCGCGACCATACTCGCGGGGTGCGCGACGACCCCGACCACCACCACGCCGCAGGATCAATTTTTCGCTGCGCTATCGGCGCGCTGCGGCCAGGCATTTGCCGGAAGGCTCGCGAGCGACGAGGCGGCCGATGCCGAGATGCGCGGCAAGGCGATGGTGATGCATATCCGCCACTGCACCGCCGACCGGATCGAAATCCCTTTCCATGTCGACGGGCTTGGCCCCGATGGCGGATGGGACCGGTCGCGGACGTGGATCATCAGCCGAACCGGTACCGGCCTTCGCCTCAAGCACGACCATCGCCACGCCGATGGCAAGCCCGACGCGGTCACGCTGTACGGCGGCGACACCCGGGATTCGGGGAGCGCGACGCGGCAGAGTTTCCCGGTCGACGCCGAATCGATCGCGATGTTCACCGCGACCGGTCGCAGCGTTTCGACCACCAACATCTGGTCGGTCGAAACGACCGATACGAGCTTCACCTACGGCCTCGACCGGCAGGGACGCCATTTCCGCGTCGCGTTCGATTATGCCAAACCGGTAGCGCCGCCGCCCGCACCCTGGGGCTGGTAAGGGGAACCCTTCCGCCCGTCATGCGCTAGCTCGGCAAAGATGGGAGAATAGGATGCGCACCCAGACCCTTATGCTGATCCCGCTGCTCGCACTCAGCGCGTGCAGCGAGAAGGCACCCGACCCGCGCGGAGTCGGGCACGATGAAACGCTGCTTTCCGTGTCGGCGACCGGACGATCCGAAACGCGGCCCGACGAGGCGCGCTTCACCGCCGGGGTGAGCACGATTGCGGCATCGGCCGAAGCCGCGACGCAGCGCAACAATGAAACGATGACCAAGGTGACTGAGGCGCTCAAAGCCTTCGGCGTCGCGGGCAAGGATCTGCAGACGCGCCAGCTGACGGTGAACCGGATCGACTGGGGTGCGAACAAGAGCAAGTTCGAAGCGGTCAACCAGGTCGAGGTGCGGATGCGCGCGGTCGACAAGGCGGGCGAGGCTGTCGCTGCGACGACACAGGCGGGCGCCAATGTCCTTTCGGGTCCGACGCTGCGCGTGTCCGATCAGGAGGCGGCGACCAAATCTGCCTATGCCGCCGCCTATCGTGCCGCGCGGGCGCGCGCCGATGCCTATGCGGGTGCCGCGGGGCTCAAGATCGACCGCGTCCTGACGATCCGCGATGGCGGCGACAATGCGCCCCCGATGCCCTATTATGAGATGGATGCCTCGGCGAACCGGGCTGTCGCGCAATCGGCCGCCCCGCCGTTCAACCCCGGCGTCAGCGAATCGCAGGTTTCGGTGCGCGTCGATTTCGCGCTGTCGGAGAAATAGGGCGCCGCTGACGGCACCGCACGACAGGCCGATTTTCTTTGCGCCGATTCGCCCCCCTGACTATCAGCAGCGGGCATGGCCGGCATTCGCGACACAGTGGGGAAAAACAGATCGCGCGTGCCGCACGTCAGCCGCCGTTCTTTGCTGGTCGGCGCGACCGCGGCGGGCGGACTGGCCATCGCGTGGAGCCTGTGGCCGCGCGACTATCAGGCGAACCTGACCGCCGCGCCCGATGAGCATATCTTCAACGCCTTCCTGAAGATCGGCGACGACGGCCATATCAGCGCGATCGTCCCGCAATGCGAAATGGGGCAGGGCGTCACGACGCTGCTGCCGCAGATCATGGCCGACGAACTCGGCGCCGACTGGCGCACGATCGCGGTCGAAAGCGCGCCGATCAACCCGCTCTATACCAACACGCTGCTCGTCGACGAGGATAGCGCGGTCTTTACACCGCGCTCGGGCGTTCCCGATTTCGTGTCCGACGTGCGCAGCTGGGCGCGCCGCGAATGGGCGGTGCGCCACGCGGTGATGCTGACCGCGAACAGCTCGTCGGTGCGCATGTTCGAGGCGCCGTGCCGCGCCGCGGCGGCACAGGCGCGCGCGCTGCTGATGATGGCGGCCGCCGATCGCTGGGACGCCGATTGGGAAGAATGCGACACGCAGGACGGCTTCGTCACCCATGGCAAGAAAAGGCTGCGCTTTGGCGATGTCGCGGCCGCCGCCGCGCTGCTCGAACCGCCCGCCGAACCCGTCTATCGCGCCAGCAGTTCGGACCCGCTTTACGGCAAGGAACTCACCCGGCTCGACCTGCCCGCCAAGATCGACGGATCGGCCAATTATGCCGGCGACATCCGCCTGCCCGACATGGTGTTCGCGGCGATCCGCCAGGGTCCGCTCGGCGCGACGACGCTGAAGAACATCGATCGAAAAAAGGGGCTCGCCTCGCCCGGCCTGCTGCACGTCGTCACGCACGAGCGCTGGGTCGCGACTGTGGCACGCAACTGGTGGGCGGCGAACCGCGCGCTCGACCGCTTCGCCCCCGTGTTCGAAACGGACGGCACGCCGATATCGACCGACCGCATCGACAAGGCGCTCAAGGCGGCGCTGAAGGACGATGGCTATCGCATCGCAAGCGAAGGCGATGTGGCGGAGGCGATGGAGGGACGGCAGAACGTTGCCGCCGAATATGTCGTTGCTCCCGCGCTGCACGCAGCGGTGGAAACGCGCACGGCGACCGCGGCGCCCGACGGCGACGGGCTGCGCGTCTGGGTCGCTACGCAGGCGCCGACGCAGTGCCGCGACGCGATCGCAGGCGCCACCGGGCTCGCCGCCGCGAACGTCACTTTGTTCCCGATGATGGCCGGCGGGTCGTTCGACGCCTGCCTCGATCATAGCGTCGCGGTGCAGGCGGCGATCATCGCGCTGCAAGTCAAACGCCCGGTCCAGCTCGCCTGGTCGCGCGCCGAAGAGATCATGCGCCTGCCACCGCGCGCACCCGCGCGCGCCAAACTGACCGCGACGCTTAACGCCGCCGGCGGGATCGACGCGCTGGTCACGCGCATCGCGGTGCCGCCGACCAACCATGAGATTCGGGGCCGGTTGTTCGACAATATGCCCGCCGACATCGCGCAGCGCGCCGCGGCGAGCAGCCCCGATGCCGCCGCGGTCGAGGGCGCGGCGAGCGCCTATGCGATCCCGCACATGGCGGTCGATCATTGCCCCGCCGACATCGGTCTGCCGACGGGGCGCTGGCGCGGCAATGCCGACAGTTACACCGCCTTTTTCACCGAATGTTTCGTCGACGAAATGGCGGCGCGTGCCGGAACGGATGGCCTCTCCTATCGCATCGCGATGCTAGGCAATGCGCCGCTGCTCGCGCGCTGCCTGCTCACCGCGACCAGCCTCGGCGGCTGGGAAGGTGGACTGTCGGGGACCACGCAGGGGCTCGCCTGCCATTCGATGCGCGGCAGCCATATCGCGCTGATGGCGACCGCGCGGCAAAGCGAGCGCGGCCTGCAGGTCGAGCAACTGGTCGCGGTCGTCGACGCCGGGCGCCTTGTGAACCCGGCGATCGCGCGGCAGCAGATCGAGGGTGGGCTGATCTTCGGCCTCGCGGCAGCGGTCGGTGCGACAACCGATTATGAAGGCGGCCTCGCGACCGCGCGCAAGCTCGGCCAGCTAGGCCTCCCCACCCTGTCGCAGACCCCACAAATATTGATCGAATTTATCGACAGCGACCGCGAACCCGGCGGGCTCGGCGAAGTCGGTGTGCCCGTCGTTGCGCCCGCCATCGCCAATGCTCTGTTTGCCGCCACCGGCCGCCGCATCCGGCGTTTGCCCTTGTCGGGGCATCCGCTGTGATCCCTCCGGCCGACCACCCGCAAGTGGCGACGCCGCGCATCGGGGTGCTGCTGGTCAACCTCGGCACCCCCGACGCGCCCGACCCGCCGTCGGTGCGACGCTATCTGGCGGAATTCCTCTCCGATCGCCGCGTCGTCGAAATCCCGCAACTCTTGTGGCAACCGATCCTGCGCGGGGTCATCCTGACCACGCGGCCGAAAAAATCGGCGCACGCCTATGCGCAGGTCTGGACCGACGAAGGATCGCCGCTCGCCGCGATCACGCGAAAGCAGAGTGAAGCGTTGCAAGCAGTGTTCGGGGAACCCGTGCAGGTCGCCCATGCCATGCGCTACGGCGAACCGGCGATCGGTCGGGCCATCGACGCGCTGACGGCGGCGGGCTGCCACCGTATCCTCGTCGCGCCGCTTTATCCCCAATATTGCGCCGCGACGACCGCAACGGTGATCGATGCCGTGGGCCAACATCTGCAGACGCTGCGCTGGCAGCCCACATTGCGCTTCCTGCCGCCCTATCACGACGATGGCGCTTATTTGGGCGCGCTCAAAGAGTCGGTGGAGCGCGGACTCGCCGCGCTCGATTTCACCCCCGACGTGCTGCTCGCAAGCTTTCACGGCATGCCCGAACGGACGCTGCATCTCGGCGATCCCTATCATTGCCAGTGCCGTAAGACCGCGCGTCTGCTCTCCGACGCGCTCGGCCGTCCCGTCGAGGTGGCGTTCCAGTCGCGCTTCGGGCGCGCCAAATGGCTTGAACCTGCGACCGACACGCGGCTCGAATCGCTGGGGCGGGAGGGCAAAAGCGTTGCCATCTGCGCCCCCGGCTTTTCAGCCGACTGCCTCGAAACGCTCGAGGAGCTTGCAATCCGCGGCAAGCAGCAATTCGAAGCCGCGGGCGGCCGGCAGTTCGCCTACCTCCCCTGCCTCAACGCCGACACGCCCGGTCTGGCGATGCTCGAGGCGCTGATACGCCGCGAACTGGCGGGATGGCTTTAATCCCGGCCGCTTACCAACTGTTTAGGTCCATGCGTTAGATTGCTCCAACGTGGCGCCGAATAGGTCCGGCCCGCACGAATTTGGAGGTACGTCATGAACCAGCTTCAATCGGCAGCGTTGACGCTCGCCGGGGTCACGCTGGCATTTCTGGCGATCGTTTTTGCCATATGGTGGTCGCGTCGTCCGCGCCCCGTCCCCTCGGCACCGCGCGCGCCACGCGCACTGGGCGATATCCGCCTGCCGAAACTACCGCGCAAGGCCGCGCCCGAACCGGACGTGGAAATCTCGCCGTCGCGGCTCGCGCGGATCAGCCGCAAGGCCCCGCTCGAAATGCCCGACGAGGCCGAAGCCGAACATGATCCCGCGCCCGAACCGGACGCCGCTATCGAGCCCGTTGAACCCGCGCTCGAATCGGTGATTTCCAAGATCGAAGAAGACGCGCACCGCATCGAGAAAGTCGACGCCGCAGAGGTGACGCTCCGCCTTGTTCCCCAGATTCCGCCGCGCGACGCGATATCGACGAACAGCTGGCTCGGCGGCCGTCCGCGTCTCCCCGCCGGCATGGAATGGCCGAAGATCGACGACCAGCCGGCCGATTTCCTGGCCCAGATCGACTGCGCCGCCCTGCCGCAGGACCTGTGGGGGGGGCTGGGACCGCGCGACGGCGCGCTCGCTTTCTTCATCCACCGCCGCAACTACGACATGCGCGTCCTTCACCTGCGCGATCCCGGCATGCCGGTCGCACCGCCCTTTACGCTCAACGACCCTGAGGGATGGTTCGGCCCACTCGGGGGCCTCGGGCACGGCGACCTTGCGCCGTTCGCGGTGCGCGCCTTTCCCGAATGGCCGGTCGACCTCGTTGCCATCGGCCCGGACGATGCCGATCCGCGCAGCGAAGCCGATCCGGACGAACCCGGCAACGCGCTCTACAATCGCGTCTACGACATCGCCGATCCCGCCTTCCATCCGTTCGACTGGGGCAGCATGACGGCGATGGTCGCGCTGCTCGAGGCGCGGCTCGACTCGCTGGTGACCGAAGCGGTGCCGCCGCCGGGCGCCGAAGCCGAAGACATCGCCGAAATGACAGCGCGCGCCGCGATCAACCGCGAGGCGCGCGCGCGCGCCGAAGAGATTATCGCGATCGTCCACGACAGCGCGGTCCGCGATCCATTCTCGCCCGGCGACGCGACGGCGGTGATGGCAGGGCTGCACGCGATCCATTGGGTCAAGGCGGTGGCCACGCTCGATCCCGAAACGGGCGAGGAGCGGATCGAGACGATCACCCTGCCGCTGACGACGCACCGCGCCGATGCGAATCTTTGGGTTCACGATTATCAGACGATCCTGTTCGATCGCGCGAAGCACGCATGGTGCGCCAATCCGGACAATCTTTCGGCGCCGACGCGCGCCTTTTACGAGCCCTGGTGGCGCGATCTCGCCGAACGCGAGATGGCGGCGATGGGACACGAGCCGTTCCGCCACATCCTGGACTATGACGACGAGCACGAAGCTGTCTTGCTCGAACTGCCGACCAGCGGGTTGATGAGCCGCCGGTTCGGCGACAGCGACAATCTGGTCGTGACGATCGACAAGGCCGACCTCGCGATCGGCGATTTTTCGAAGCTTCGGGCGCAGGTGAGCCACTAGCCTCCGCTAACCCCCCTGAATAGCTTTGCGATTGACGTTCCGGTCAACTTGCGGCGTGCGATAGCGCGGCTTAATCATGATCCCATAACCACGTGGGAGAGTGAATTTATGGCACGCGTAGCAATCGTCACCGGCGGCAGCCGCGGCATCGGCGAAGCAATCAGCCTCAAGCTGAAGGACATGGGCGTTACCGTCGTCGCCAACTATGGCGGCAATGACGAAAAGGCGCGCGAATTCACCGACCGCACGGGCATCGCTGCGATGAAATGGGATGTCGGTGATCATCAGGCGTGTGTCGACGGCTGCATCGCCGTCACCGAGCAATTCGGACCCGTAGACATCGTCGTCAACAACGCCGGCATCACCCGCGACGGCACGCTGTCGCGCATGAGTTATGCCGACTGGGACGATGTGATGCGCGTCAACCTCGGCGGCTGCTTCAACATGGCGAAAGCCTGTTTCCCCGGGATGGTCGAGCGCGGCTGGGGCCGTATCGTCAACATCGGGTCGATCAATGGCCAGGCCGGCCAGTACGGGCAGGTCAACTATGCCGCCGCGAAATCGGGCATCCACGGATTTACCAAGGCGCTGGCGCAGGAAGGCGCGAAGAAGGGCGTCACGGTAAACGCGATCGCGCCCGGCTATATCGACACCGACATGGTCGCCGCGGTCCCCGCCCCCGTGCTCGAAAAGATCGTCGCAAAGATCCCGGTCGGGCGTTTGGGCCAGGCCGATGAAATCGCACGCGGCGTGGCGTTCCTGTGCAGCGAGGATGCCGGCTTCGTTACCGGATCGACGATGAGCATCAACGGCGGCCAGCATATGTACTGACGGGCCGAGGGCGCCAATGATGGCGTTCGCATAGGGAACGGCGAATTGGCAACCGGTGGCGAAGCGACGGCCTGGCACGGCCAGCGGGGCGGCGATCCCCCCAAGGATCGCCGAACCCGTCTGACGGCAGGCGGCGGCTTTGCCGTCGCCCGCCAGTCCCCCTATTCGATCGTACAACCCACCACGCGCCATTCGCCGCCTTCACGAGCCAGCGACAGTGTTTCGATCACTCCGGCCTTGTTCGCGTAGCTCGTCCGGAACTTCACGACCTGATAGCCATAGGGCGGCGCGGGCACATATTCCTCGCCGATCAGTTCGCGCGAGACGAGCGCGCCGAGCGGGGTGCGAACCGACTGCGACACTTCGGCCCATCGCTCGCTGGTGTTGAGCGACTTGAACGCCTGTCCGGTCGCATTCCAGCTGCCGTTCCAGTCGCTCTTGTCGGTCAGGGCAAGCCACTGCCGAGCTGCCTGCACTGGGGCGGTTTCGGAAACGGGAGCGGCCGGCTGTGACGCGGCGGGCGCCCCCGCTGTCCCCGACAAGGACGCGAAAGCAAACAGGGCTAGGCTGATCGACATGATTATTCCTCCGGCTATCCAGCCGAAGCGCCGCGATATGCGATGCCTCCGGGCTGATGTCCGGGGCTCTCCCATGCCGGTAACGGTAGCCGCATCCCCCAAAGGCTTGTCCGCCAGAAATTGGGGGTCCTGGCGCTCCATCTCGCGCAATTGCCGCGCGGCCTCGCGGCTGCTGGAAGCCGACATCTTGCGCCGCGCGTCGCGCAGCCGTTCGTTGATCGTATGGACAGATAATCCCAGATGCCGCGCCATCGATTTCGCGTCATGCCCGTCGACCAGCAGGCGCAGGCTTTCCTTTTCCTTTTCGGTGAGCGTCGGAAGTCCTGTCATGAGCTTGCCTGCATTAGCGCCGGATTGGCTGGCCGGTGTACGAAGCGGTTGGACAGCGATCTACCCCAAATAAATCGTACCAGCGGTTCGGCGCGCGCCGGACCGCTGGTACGGCAGTGTGGCTTGCCGTAGCGCATCCAGCCGCTACACCGGCCAAATGATCGCGATCCCCAACTTCGCCACCATCGAACGCGACGCAGCAGCGTGGATCCAACGCTGGCGCACGCGCCGTTGAGCGTGCCGCTGCATCCGCCGGTCAAACGCTCAGTGACGATCGCCGGCCATCCAACTTCGATCAGTCTCGAACCGATGTTCTGGGATGCGCTCGAGGCCGAAGCGGCGCGGCAGGCATTGCCGGTCAATGCGCTGGTGGCGCGGATCGATGTCGAGCGGATGGAAGCTGACGATCCACCGAACCTGACCTCGGCGATCCGGCAATGGCTGTGGCGGGGTCGGCCCGATCAGATGGCGCCGTAAACCGCCAGCCCGAACGCCGCACCCTTGTCGGGTGCATGATGCAGGAACAGCGACGGTTCGATCAGTTCGAGTTCCATGATGTGCAGCGTGCCCAGCGCATCGCCGACCATATCGACGCGCGCATAGACCGGCGGCGCCGGGGCCGCAGCCAGGGCAGCCGCCGCGAGCGCCTGCGCGGCGTCGCTCACCTCGCACGCCGTCTCGCGCCCGCCGAACTGTTCCTGCACGCGGAAGTCGCCCGATGCGGGGCGCTTGACGATCGCGTGGCTGAACTTGCCGGCGAAAAAAAAGAGCGAATATTCCCCGTCGGTCAATATGCCGGGCATCATCGGCTGGACCAGCCGCCGCTGGCCGAGCGCGTCGGACGGCAGCGGCGCGCCGGGGATGATGCGGTGCGTACCGTCGGCACCGCCCGAGATCGCCGGCTTGATCACGACTTCGTCGGTCGCGAGCTCGGACATCGCTTCGGTCAGACTTGCGTCGTCGAGCGCATCGACCTCGACCGTCGGTACGACCGCGACGCCCTTGGCGCCGAGCTCGGCCAGATATGCCTTGTCGCTGTTCCAACGCAACACCGGCACCGGATTGACCACCGGCAACCCCATATTCTCCAACCGGTCGAGCAGCGCATACCAGGCTTCCACGTCGCGCTGATAACCCCAGGCGAAGAGCGGCAGGACCAGATCATGGCCCGACAGATCGCCCGGATCGGTCCATACCCTTTGCTCGACGATCAGCCCGGCGGCGGTCAGCGCCGCCGCCTTGCGGGCAAAGGCGCGCTGCCATTTCTCATAATAGTCGGGCGCCGGGACGAGGATCGCGACGCGGGGCTGGAACGGCATTACCGTCCCAGCAATCCGCGTGCTTGCCCCGCGATATGCGACAGCATTGCGCCGTTCGGGTTCGGGATCATCCGCGCGCGGTCGACCGTCGCGCGGAACTGCTCGACCCTTGGGCCATGATCGGCGAGCCATTTGGTCACCGCCGCGTCGAGATCGCCCTTTGGCAGTCCGGCGAGGAAGGTCAGCCGCATCTGCTGGAAATCGCGCGCAAGGCTGTTGACCAGCAGGCGTTCCCACGGATCGGCGGGGCTCATATGCGCCGCCAGCGTCTGTGCCCAGTCGAGCCCCAGCGCTTCGCCCAGATGGGTGAAGGCGTGGGTCACCGCGATCTCGTCGTCGCCGCGCCGTTCGGCGAGGTCGACGATGCCAATCGCGCCGTCGGTCTTGAACAGGCGGACGACCGCCGCGGTCAGCGGCTCGGGCGCGCCCGCATCAAGCAATTGCTGCGTCAGGCTGTCCCACTGGCGCTTGACCGAGGGGCTGAGCAGCGCATCTACACCCGTCATCAGGCGGTCGACCCCCGGCTCGAGCCGCGTCACGACCGGGCCCGGCTGTGACAGCGTCTGGGTAACGCGCAGCAGGTCGGCCATTTGAGACGTCATCGCCGACGACGCCTGTGCAAAGAGCGACAGGCGCACGCTCTCGTCGATCTTCGCGTCGTCGAGCGCATCCCAGATCACCGGCATTTCGAGCAGCCGCTCGACCGCGACGAACGCCGCAGCGACGTCGCCGAGCGCGCAGCCTTCCTCTTCTACGAGTTCGAAGGGATGGACGATGCCCATGCGGTTGATGATGCGGTTCGCAATCTTCGTCGCGATGATTTCGCGGCGCAGCTGGTGATCGGCAATCGCCTGACCGAAGTCGCGCTGCATCTCCGCCGGGAAGGCAGCGGCAAGGTCGCTGCCGAGCGCGGGATCGTTCGGCAGGTCGCTATGCTCGATCGCATCCTGCAGCGCGAGCTTCGCGGTCGAGAGCAGCACCGCGAGTTCGGGACGCGTCAGCCCGCGCCCTTCGGCGGCGCGGCGGAGCAGTTCGTCGTTCGCCGCCAGCCCTTCGACCTTGCGGTCGAGGCGGCCCGAAGCCTCGAAGGTTTCCATCAACCGGACGAGCGATGGCACCGCCGCCGAGCCGCCCTTTTCGGCGATCGACAGCGCGAGCGCCTGCAGCCGGTTATCCTCGAGCACCAGTTCCGACACATTGTCGGTCATGCGCACGAGCAGCGCGTCGCGGTCTTCCTGGCTGAGGCGGCCTTCGGCCATCTCGCGGTTGAGCGCGATCTTGATATTGACCTCATTATCCGAGCAGTCGACGCCCGCCGAATTGTCGATGAAATCGGTGTTGATCCGTCCGCCCTTCGCCGAGAAGGCGATACGCGCGGCCTGCGTGGTGCCGAGGTTCGCGCCTTCGCCCACCGCACGGACGCGCAGATCCTCGGCATCGACGCGCAGCGCGTCGTTCGCGGGATCGCCGACCTCGGCATTGTTCTGGCTCGCGGCCTTCACATAGGTTCCGATGCCACCGAACCACAGCAGGTCGGCCGGCGCTTTCAGGATCGCCGAGATCAGCGAGCCGGGGTCGATTTCGGACACCGACAGGCCGAGCAGCGCCTGAACTTCGGGGCTCAGTGGGATGCTCTTCTGGCTGCGCGGGAAGATGCCGCCGCCCTTCGAGATCAGCTTTGCGTTGTAATCGGCCCAGCTCGAGCGCGGCAGATTAAACATTCGCTCGCGTTCCTTCCAGCTTTTCGCCGGATCGGGGTTGGGGTCGAGGAAGATGTGGCGGTGGTCGAACGCAGCAGTCAGCTGGATCGCCTTCGACAATAGCATGCCGTTGCCGAACACGTCGCCTGACATGTCCCCGCATCCGACGACGCGGATCGTGTCGGTCTGCACATCGACACCCATTTCGGCGAAGTGGCGCTGGACCGAGAGCCATGCACCCTTTGCGGTGATGCCCATCGCCTTGTGATCATAACCCTTCGACCCGCCGCTCGCGAAGGCATCGCCGAGCCAGAAGTCGCGCTCCATTGCGAGCGCGTTGGCGACGTCGGAGAAGGTCGCGGTGCCCTTGTCGGCGGCGACGACGAAATAGGGATCGTCGCCGTCGTGGATCACCACGCCCTTCGGATGCACGACCTTGCCCGCAACCAGATTGTCGGTGATCGACAGCAAGGACCGGATGAAGATGCGATAGCATTCGGTGCCCTCGGCGAACCACGCATCGCGGTCGAGCGACGCGTCGGGCAGCGCCTTAGGATAGAAGCCGCCCTTCGCGCCGGTCGGCACGATCACGGCGTTCTTGACGCGCTGCGCCTTCATCAGCCCGAGGATTTCAGTGCGGAAGTCGTCGCGGCGATCGGACCAGCGGAGACCGCCACGCGCGACCGGGCCGGCGCGCAGGTGGATGCCCTCGACGCGCGGCGAATAGACCCAGACCTCGCGCCACGGCAGCGGCTTGGGCAGGCCGGGGACCTGCGCGCTGTCGATCTTGAACGCGAGCGCCTCTTCGGCGGCGGGCGCGAATGCGTTGGTGCGCAGCGTCGCGCCGATGACGGCGTGGAACAGGCGGAGGATGCGGTCTTCGTCGATCGACTTGATGTCGGCAAAACCCGCCATGATGTCGGCTTCGAGCGCCTCGGCGCGCTTCGCATCGCGCGCCTTGGGGTCGTGGAGCGCGCGGAAGCGTTCGATCAGTGCCGCCGTCAGCTTCGGCGCATGGCGCAGCGCGCTGACGACCGTGTCCATGCCATACGCCGAACCGCCCTGACGCAAATAGCGGAACCATGCACGCAGCCACACGATCGCGCGCGGGTCGGTCTGGTTGGTGAGCACCAGTTCGTTGAACGCGTCATTCTCGGCCTTGCCGTCGAGCACCGCGGCGATCGCACCCTCGATCACTTCGGCGTAGGGGAGCAGCGCGAGTTCGTCGACATTAGCGGGCAGGCGCAGCGTGAAATCGTGGATCACGATCGGCAGCTCGTCCTCGCTCTCGCCACCGACGCGCGGCTGAAGCGCGGTCGGGATTTCCTCGAGCACCTCGAAACCGAAATGTTCGAGCGCCGGCACGACCGCCGACAGCGCGAGCGGGCCGACCGCACTGTAAACCTTGAGCCGCAGGCGGTCGTCGCCGTCGAGGCTCTTGCGCGCAAGCCGCACGCTGCGCGGATTGGTCGCATCCAGATCGCGCAGGCGCAGGATGTCGCGCGCCGCTTCCTCGGGATTATAAAGATTGCGATAGTTGGGCGGAAACTGGGGACCGAAACGCGCCGCAAGCGCTGCGGCGCGGCCCGGATCGCCGCGCTTTGCTAGCGCCGCCTCGACCTCGGGCTGCCAGCCGCGCACCATCTGTTCGAGCTGCGCGTTGAGCGCGTCGGCATCGGGCACGACGCCGCCGCTGCGCAGATCGAGCGTATAGCGCAGCAACGCGGCCCCACCGTCTTCGAGCACCATCGTCCAGCCGATGACGCCAGCCTTTGCTTCGCGCACCAGCAGCGCTTCGACCGCGATGCGGCGCCCGGTCGACACTTCGTCGCGCGGCAGCCAGACGAAGGCGAACAGATGACGGCCGAGCGCGCTCTGCACCGTCACAACCTTCGGCCGCGGCCGGTCGGTGATCGACATCGAGGTGAGCACGAGCTCTTCGAGCGATGCCGCGTCGAACGCGATCAGCAGGTCGTGCGGCAGCGCGGTGAGCGCATGCGCGAGCGCCTTGCCCGCATGTCCTGTGGGGTCAAAGCTGAATTTCGTCATCAACGCTTCGAGCTGCGCGCGCAGCACCGGCACCTTTGCCGGCGGCGTCGACAGCGCGGCGCTAGTCCAGAGGCCCGCGTGGATCGACAGGCGTTCGACCTTCTTGCCCTTCACCTCGGGAACGATGACGAGGTCGAGCAGCACGCGGCGGTGGACCGCCGACAGCCGGTTCGACTTGATGAGCAGCGGCGCGTGGCCACCGGCATCGAACCAGGCAAAGGCCGCTTCGAGCGCGGCGGGCGAGAGAAGCTGACCGTCGGCGCTTTCGCTGATCCCCAGCGGTTCCTGCACAGCGCCGCTGCGCGTGCGCCATTCATGGCCGAGCTGGGTCATCGCCCCGCCTTCGAACCAGCGCAACAGTTCGGCGGCTTCGCCCTCGACGCGCATCGCGGCGTCGGCGAGCATCGCGGCGCGCATTGCGCGCCAGTCGCGCACCGCGGCGCGCACATCGCGCAGCGCGGATTCGAGTCCGTCGAGCAAGCGACGGCGCGCGCGCGCGTCGCCCCGCTCGAGCTCGATATAGATGACCGATTCGCGGTCGCCGCCTTCGCCGGCTCCCTGAAGATGCCCCTTGGCATCGCGCTTCACCGCGACGACGGGGTGGAGGATGCGGTGGACGGCGAGCCCCTGCGCCGCGACCGCCTGCGACGTCGAATCGACGAGGAAGGGCATGTCGTCGTTGATGATGGCGAGCCGCATGCGACGGTCAGTGCCATCGGCGGCGATCGGTTCGAGCAGCAGTGACGGCGTTTCGGCCGCGCGGTCGAGCGCCGCGCGCGCGGCGAACTGGGCCGCGTCGGCGAGCGCCGCCTTGTCCATGTCGTCACCCTCGCCCGGCAGCGCGCTGCCGCGCAGCGCGGCCAGATAGGCGGCGGCGATTTTCGGAGGAATTTTTGCGGTGGAGGTGGTGGTGTCCGTTTCCGGCGTGTCGGACAAATTCTGAGACATAAAGTGCTGTATCCCGAACCAAAGAGGGGGACCCAGCCGACGATCGGCGGGGCCCCGTTCGCTGCCGCCCCCTATGCGCCCGCACGGCGCGCGGCTCAAGGCCTCGTTCGCACGCCCGCGTTAAATAATTTCAATTTTCGGATTTTCTGTTACGTGAACGCTCTCAGCCGGCCGCGGTGATCGCGACCGCCTTCTTCGCAAGCTTCGCCACCAGCGCCGGATCGTCGGCCGCCTTGGCGACGATTCCGATGTGCCCGCCCGGCATCGCGCGCGCGATCAGCACGACGAATTCGGCGTCGCCAGCATCATGCTCGAGGATCAGCGCGGGGTGCGCGCGGCGCAGCGCTTCGAGCTTTTCGTCGGGCCGTTCGCCGCTGCTCTCGGGCTTGCGGCGCGCGCGCGCATCCTTGACCAAGCCCTTGAGACCGCCCGGATAGCGGTCGAGATAGGCCCCGAGTTCGCCGCGGCCGACGCCTGCGTCCTTGGCGTGGCCAAGCACGCAGGCATATTCGGCAAGCCGCGTCTTGTCGTAGGTCGCGCCGAAAACCAGCTTCACCACCGGGGTCATCGGCGCGCGCTCCTGCGCAGCGAGGCCGGCATCGGCAAGCAGTTCGGCAAAGGCGCCCGGTTGTTCCTCGGCAGCGAGCGCGAAATCCCACGCCTTGCCGACCGCTTGATAGAGCGCGCCGCGGCTGCGGCTGTCGGCTGCGATCGCGCGCTCGGCGGTTTCGCGCGCGAGCGCGAGCCAGTCGGCGAGTTCGGCGTCGTCGCCGGGCTCGGCCGAGACTTCGTCCGCATCCGCGACAATATCGACATCGGGGAACAGGTCGGCACTTTCATCGAGCGCAGTAAAGCCGGGCGACGCATCCTGATCCAAATGCTCCGAATCGGGGCCGTCGGCCCACACGGGAACGGGCGCGGTCAGCGGCGCGGCGCTACGCAGCGCCTGTTCGACCGAGAGCTGCAGCTCCTCTTGCTGGTCGGCGGGAACGCCTTCCTTCCAGTTGATCACACCCATGATGAAATCGATCGTGTCGTCGTCGGACGAAAAGGGCAGCAAGATGCCGCGGTACATGATCGTCGTGCCGCGATCGTTGACGAACTCGGCCTCGAAGCCGATCGGCGCGCGATTGGCGATGATCTGGAGATAATGATCGGTCAGCCGCGACAGCAGCGACCGGCCGGGAATCTGGCTGATGTAGTGGACGTCCTCTTCGATCTGCGATTCTTCGCGCAGCTTGTCGCCGACGAAGGCGAGTCCGGGGTTTTCGACGCCCGCGGTGAAGTCGAGCAACACCGAGTGCGATCCGAAATCGGCGCTTTCAAGATCGAGGTCCTCGACCGACGGATAAGCGCGGTCGGCGAGCAGAGAGGCCCAGTAATTATAGGCCCGAACCTGCATCCGCCGTTCGTCGACGCCGACAGACACGGGCGCATCGATCGCCGCATCCTCCTGGTCGTGGCTGCCCGAAAGCAGTCCGCGCATGCTGTCCATCATTTATCCCCAGTCGCAAACATCGGTAAATCTTATGCACCGGGACTGGTAAAAGCGGCGTAAACGATGGCGAGGGCGACCGACTGTACCGCGGGCCGGCCGTATGCCCCTACTCGAAGGACGACCGCACCTCGAACTGCTGTTTGCGCGCGAGCCCCCGCCGCATCGAATTTTCGCTGATGTCGCGCGAGTTTTGGATCATCGGGGCCGATGCCCGTTACGAGCATTTATGCATGGTTCATTATACAAATTTCCACATGCTAATTCGAATACAGTTTCTATTTTAAAGCATATTCAACCATGTATTCCCGCATACAAAATCCCATTGTCGTCCCTATATATCCATTATGTATGGTATATTGCATGTTCCCTAATGGAGTAGAAGATGACGAGCGGTGATGTTGGCAACGAAAAGCTGCGCTGGATCCTGTGGTCGGGGTGGCACGGCAAATGCCCCGAATGCGGCAAGGGACATATGTTCCGCTCGTGGCTGAAGCTCGCCGATCTCTGCGAGAATTGCGGGCTCGATTTCAGCTTTGCCGCGCCCGACGACGGCCCCGCCTTTTTTTCGCAGTGTATCGTCGCCTTTCCGCTGACCTTTGTGGTTGTATGGCTGCAGATCGCCTACAGCCCGCCGCTGTGGGTGCATCTGGTCTTCTCGATCCCGATCATGGTGATCGGGTGCGTGCTGCCATTGCGGCCGATCAAGGGCTGGCTGGTCGCCTCGCAATATGTGAACAAGGCGCAGGAATCGGGCACCGAGCATTTGTGGGCAACGCTAAATGAGCGCGCGAGGCGGGAGGCGGACGAACGGCATGGCAAGTGATCCATGGGTGCCCGACATCGCGGGCGCCGTAGGACCCAAATATAAGGCGGTGACCGCCGCGATATCGGCCGCGGTCGCGCGCGGCGAGCTTCGTCATGGCGATCGCCTGCCGCCGCAGCGCGACCTTGCGGTGAAGCTCGGCATCGACCTCACCACGGTGACCAAGGCCTATGATCTGGCGCGGCAGCGCGGGCTGATCGTCGCGCGCGGCCGCGCGGGCAGCTTTATCAGCGAGGATGTGCGGACCGGCGAGGTCGCGACCGCGGCGCAGAGCGACATCGCTATGAACAGCCCGCCGATCCCGATCGAGAGCCGCCTGACCGATGCGATGGCGGCGGCGTTGGGCACGCTCGCGCGCGCCGACGGCCTCGCGCGGCTGCACTATCAGCGGCCGGGGGGCGCGGCGGCCGACCGCGAAAGCGGTGCTGAACTGCTCGGGCGCGCAGGCCTGTCATCATCGGTCGAGCAGATCGTCGTCACCGCCGGCGGACAAAACGGGCTGCATGCGGTTGCCTCGACGATGCTGAAGCGCGGAGACCGCGTCGCGTGCGGGCGCTTCGTCTATCCGGGCTTCGCCGCAATCGCGCGGCGCATGGGGATCGCGCTTGTCCCGCTACCCGAAATCACCGCCGACGCGTTGAAAGCCGTACACGCGGCCGCGCCGCTGCGCGCGCTCTATGTTGTCCCGACCAACGACAATCCGACCACCGCCACCCTCGCGGTCAAGGCGCGGCGAGATATTGCGGAATGGGCGCAGGAGGCGGGCGTCCAAATCATCGAAGACGATGCCTATGGCTTGCTCCCCGACACGCCGATCCCCGCGATCGCGAGCTTCGCGCCTGCGATCAGTTGGTATGTCTCAAGCATGGCCAAGATTATTTCGCCCTCGTTGCGCGTCGGTTTTGTCCGCGCGCCCGGCGTGGCCGAGGCCATGCAAATCGCAGCGTGCCAGCACGAAAGCGCGGTGATGGCGCCGCCGCTCAATGTCGCGATGGTATCGCTGTGGCTCGCCGATGGGACGTTCGACACTTTGGTCGACGCGGTGCGCAAGGAGGCGATCTGGCGGCAGAAGCTGGCGCATAGCGTGCTCGGTGACGGACGCCATGCCGCGCATCCGCAAGGCTATCACCTGTGGCTGCCGCTCGCCGACGACAGCCATCCCGACGTGCTGGCGGCGGCGCTGGCGCTCGACGGGCTGTCGGCGGTGCCGTCGGACCGTTTCGCTGCCACACCCGACGCGCCCAAGGCGTTGCGCATTTCGCTGGGCGGCACGATCGACCGCCGCGGGCTGTCGCGCGCGCTGCACCGGCTCGCGGCGCAGCTATGGACGCCGGGCGGCGCGGTCAGCCATATCGTCTAGTCAGCCATATCGTCTAGCTTGACCAGCCGCCTGCGAGCGCGCGGAACAGCGCAATCTGGCGGCGCGAAATCTGGCCATCCTGTTCCGCGAGCGTCGCCTCGGCTTCGGCGAAGGTCCGTTCGGCGTCGAGCCATTCGAACGAATCCGATGCCCCTTCCTCGCGCTTGGCGCGGACGATCCGTGCGGCGCGTTCGGACTGGTCGCGCGCGGCCCGCAGCGCCTGTCTTTGTTCGAGCGAACGCGCGTAGGACGACAGCGCGGTTTCGGTTTCCTCGAGCGCGCGCAGCACGGTGCCGTCGAATTCGGCGAGCGAGGCCTGCGTGTCGGCCTCGGCCGCCGCGATCCGCGCGCGCGCGGGTTCCTGATTGGGGAAGGCCCAGTTGAGCAAAGGCCCAAGCAACCAGCGCAGCGGGCCGCCACCGAACACATCGCCAAAGCCCGAACCGGTCGACCCGGCCGAACCGCCGAGGGTGATGCGCGGATAAAGGTCCGCCGTCGCGACGCCGATGCGCGCCGTGTCGGCGGCGAGGCGGCGTTCGGCGGCGCGGATGTCGGGACGGCGCTTCAATAGCGCCGCCCCATCACCGACTGGGATCGGGTCGGTGATTTCGAGGCTGATGTTGCGGTCGCCGGCGATGGCGGGCAACGCGGCGGGGGCACGACCGGTCAGAGTCGCGAGGCGGAACAAGGCCGCCTGCCGTTCAGCTTCGATGGAGGGAATGTCGGCCGACCGCTGGTCGCGCAGCGTCGTGATGCGTGCGAGGTCGAGCCCCGTCGCCATTCCGACGTCCTTGCGGCGCTGGGTCAGTTTCACTTGCTGGTCGAGCAGCCCGACGATGCGGCGCGCGACGTCGAGCCGCGCCGCGCCCGAGGCGGCATCGGCATAGGCCTGCGTGGTGTCGGCAGCGACGATCACGCGCACCGCGTCGGCATTGGCCTCGGCCGCTGCCGTGTCGCCGCGCGCAGCCTCGATCGAGCGGCTGACGCGGCCGAACAGGTCGACCTCGTAGGAGACGTTGAGCCCGACATCGACCGCCCAGTCCTCGCGGTCGGCGCCGGGCAGGCGCTGACCTTCGGGGCTCCGGCCGTAATTGGCGCCGGCGCCGATCTCCCCCTGCGGCAGACGGTCAGCGCGTGCACCGCGCAAGGATGCACGGGCGCGCGCGATGTTCGCCACCGCGACGCGAACGTCGGTGTTGGCGCTCAGCGCATCGCCGACGAGCCCGTCGAGGACGGGATCATTATAGAGACGCCACCAGTCGCCTGCGACCGGCGCGAGCGAGACCGCGGGACTGTTCGCCGAGACGAACGGCCCGGTCGCGACGGGGGCCGATGCCGATTGGGGGGCCTTATAGTCGGGGCCGACGGCGCAGGCGGCGAGCGCCAGCGCCGAAGCCGCGGTGAGGATATTGCGAAGGATCATGATCTTGTTCCTTATTCCGCCGGAACCGGCAGCGCCGTCCCGTGGTCGTCCGACCCGCGCCGCGCGCGCCGCTCTGCCGACCATTGGCTGAGCGAGCGGGCGACGACGTAGAAGGTCGGAGTGAAGATGAGGCCGAACGCCGTCACGCCGAGCATGCCGAAGAAGACGGCCGTGCCGAGCGCCTGGCGCAGCTCCGCCCCTGCCCCGCTTGCGATCAGCAGCGGCACTGCGCCGAGGATGAAGGCAAAGCTGGTCATCAGGATCGGGCGCAGACGGTCGCGCGCGGCGCGCACCGCGGCCTCGATCGGCGACAATCCGTCTTCTTCCTCGGCCTGCTTGGCGAATTCGACGATCAGGATCGCATTCTTCGCGGCGAGCGCGATGAGCACGACAAGCCCGATCTGCGTCAGCACATTGTTATCCATGCCGCGCAAATTTACGCCAACCATCGCCGCGAGCAGACACATCGGGACGATGAAGATGATCGCCAATGGCAGCATCAGGCTTTCATATTGCGCCGCGAGCACGAGGAAGACGAAGACCACCGCGAGCGCGAAGACGATGCCCGCGGTATTCGCCGCCGCCTTTTGCTGGAATGCGATGCCCGTCCATTCGGTACCGTAGCCCGCAGGCAGCGAGTCCGACGCAAGCTTTTCCATCGTCGTCAGCGACGCGCCCGACGACGAACCCGGAGCGGTGTCGCCATCGATCTCGACCGCGGGGAAGAGGTTATAGCGCGTGACGCGGTACGGCCCCGTGCGGTCTTCGAAGTTCGCGACCGACCCGATCGGCACCATTGCGCCCGAGTCCGACCGCGTCCTGAGGTTCGCGATATCGGCGACGGTCTGACGATAGGGCGCGTCGGCCTGTGCGGTCACACGATAGGTGCGGCCGAGCAGATTGAAGTCGTTGACGAACGCCGAGCCGAGATAGACCTGCAATGCTTCGAACACGCGTTCGGGCGGCACGCCGAGCATATTCGCCTTCGCCCGGTCGATATCGGCATAGACGCGCGGGTTCGACGGGTCGAAGAAGGTGAAGACGTTCGCGAGACCCGGGGTCTGGTTCGCCTTGCCGATCAGATTGTTCGTCTCGTTCGCGAGCGCGGCATAGCCGTTCCCGCCGCGATCCTGGACGATCATCCGGTAGCCACCCGCCGAGCCGATCCCCTGGATCAGCGGCGGCGGAATGATGACGATCTGCGCCTCGGTGATGTCGGCGGTGTTCGCACGCGCCTGATTCATGATGTCCTCGAAATTGACGCCGAGCTTCCCGCGCTCCTCAAAGGATTTGAGCGGGAAGTAAGCGGCAGCCGAGTTCGGCGCGAGCGTCTGCGACGGGCCGTCGAAGCCTGCGAGCATCACCGAGCCAAGAACACCCTTGATCGGCAGAACGCGGCCGGCGACCTTTTTCAGCACCGCGTCGGTGCGTTCGACCGAGGCGCCCGAAGGCAGCTTGGCGACGACTAGGAAATAGCCCTGATCCTGTGCGGGGATGAAGCCGGTCGGTGTCGCCCAGAACAGACCCGCGGTCGCGGCGATCAGCGCACCATAGGTGATCATCATCTTTTTCGGCGCGCGCACCAGCCGGTCGGTGAGCCGCGCATAGCCATTGCTGAGCCGTTCGAACGCCTCGTTGAAGCGTTCGCCGGCTCGGTGGACGCGTGCCATCAGCCAGCCGTCGGCCTGCGCGGGGGCGTGCGGCTTGAGCAGGATCGCCGCAAGCGCGGGCGACAGGGTGAGCGACAGGACGAGCGAGATGATCGTCGCGGTCGAGATGGTGACCGCGAACTGCTGGTAGAAGGCGCCCGACAGGCCGGTGAGGAACAGGGTCGGCACGAACACCGCGCAGAGCACGAGCACGATCGCGACGAGCGCGCCCGACACTTCGTCCATCGACGTGCGCGCGGCTTCGAGCGCGCTCATCCCCTTCTCGAGATTGCGTTCGACATTTTCGACGACGACGATCGCGTCGTCGACGACGATACCGATCGCGAGCACCAGCCCGAACAGCGAGAGGTTGTTGAGGCTGTAGCCGAACGCCGCCAGCACCACGAAGGTGCCGATCAGCGACACGGGGATCGCGAGCACCGGGATGATCGCCGCGCGCCATTTCTGCAAGAAAACCAGGATGACGATGACGACGAGGATCACGGCTTCGAACAGCGTTTCCATCACCGCGTCGATCGACTGGGAGATGAATTCGGTGGGGTTATAGATGACGCGATATTCGAGGCCCTTGGGGAAGCTTTTCGAGGCCGCCGCCATTTCGGCTTCGACCGCCTGCGCCGCGGCGAGCGCGTTCGAACCCGGGCGCTGGAAGGTCGCGAGAATGACCGTCGGATCGCCCGAGAGATAGGTGTTCGAATTATAGTCCGACGCACCGAGCTCGACGCGCGCGACGTCCGAGACGCGGACCTGACGCCCGTGGGCATCGGTACGGATGACGATATTGGCGAAGTCCTTGGGATCGGACAGGCGGCCCTGCGTCTCAACGCTCAACTGGAAGCTGCTGCCGTTGGCATGCGGCGGCTGGCCGAGCGAGCCCGCGGCGACCTGCACATTTTCGCGGCGGAGCGCGGTGACGATTTCGCCCGCGGTCAGGTCGAGCGCGGCGGCGCGGCCGGGATCGATCCATACGCGCATCGCATAGTCGCGGCTGCCGAACAGCCGCACGTCGCCGACGCCGTCGATACGGCTGAGGCGGTCACGCAGCTGGGTCAGCGCATAGTTGGAGATATAAGCGCGATCGAGCGATTTGTCGGGGGAGACGAGGTTCACGATCAACAGGAAGTCGGGCGAGGTCTTTCGCGTCACGACGCCCAGCCGCTGCACCGTTTCGGGCAAGCGCGGGGTCGCAATCGCGACGCGGTTCTGCACCAGCACCTGCGCGGCATCGAGGTCGGTGCCGATCTTGAAGGTCGCGGTGATCGTGACGACGCCGTCGCCGGTCGACTGGCTGCTCATATAGAGCATATTGTCGACGCCGTTGATTTCCTGCTCGATCGGCGCCGCCACCGTGTCGGCGACGGTTTCGGCCGACGCGCCCGGATAGGTTGCGG
>Ga0209676_1000687_pt1 | contig 47664 bp, 40 predicted proteins | sample AraplaCvi_mLB_r2_FD_184282 | JGI IMG/M metagenome (GOLD analysis project Ga0209676, IMG submission 184282) | Arabidopsis root microbial communities from North Carolina, USA - plate scrape MF_Cvi_mLB_r2 (SPAdes) (version 2) | ecosystem: Host-associated > Plants > Roots > Endosphere | place: USA... | reverse complement strand
GGCTGACCAGGCTCGACTTGCCCGAACCGGAAATACCGGTAACGGCGGTAAAGCAGCCCAGCGGGAATTCTGCACTGAGGTTGTTCAGGTTGTTGCGGCAGATGCCTTCGAGCTTAAGCCAGTCGTGGGCCTGGCGTGGCGTGCGCGTGGTCTGTGCCGCTGCACTGAACAGGTAGGCCCGGGTGCTCGACTGCTCGACCTGGGCCAGGCCTTTGGGGGGGCCGCTGTAGAGGATGGTGCCGCCATGCTCGCCAGCGGCAGGGCCTACATCCACCAGCCAGTCGGCGCGGCGCATGGTGTCCAGGTCGTGCTCCACCACATACACCGAGTTGCCAGCGTGCTTCAGGCGCTGTAGCGCTTCGAACAGGGCTTCGCTGTCGGCCGGGTGCAAACCGGCCGATGGCTCGTCGAGCACGTAGATCACGCCGAACAGTTGCGAGTTCAGCTGGGTGGCCAGGCGCAGGCGCTGCAGTTCGCCAGAGGACAGGGTCGGGGTGCTGCGCTCAAGAGCCAGGTAGCCCAGGCCCAGGTCGAGCAGGGTGTCGATGCGTTCGAGCAGTTCGTTGGCGATGCGTTGCGCCGCCAGGCGCTTTTCCAGCGTCAGGTCGTCCTGCTGCTGTGCCAGGTAGTCCGCTGCCGCCACCTTGCGCAATACCTCGGCCAGCGCCTGCAGCGACAGGTGCGACAGCTCGGCGATATCCAGGCCGGCGAAGGTCACGCCCAGCGCCTCGCGCTTCAGGCGCTTGCCCTGGCATAGCGGGCAGGGGCTGGGGCGCATGAACCGGGCGACGCGCTTGCGCATCTGGGCGCTTTGCGAGTGCATGAAGGTGTGCAGCACGTAACGCCGGGCACCCATGAACGTGCCCTGGTAGCTGGGCTCCTGCTTGCGCTTGAGGGCGGCGCGGGTCTGCGCCGGGGTCAGCCCGGCATACACCGGCGCAGTGGGGGTTTCTTCGGTGAACAGGATCCAGTCGCGCTGCGCCTGTGGCAGGTCGCGCCAGGGAATGTCGACGTCGTAGCCTAGCGTCACCAGGATGTCGCGCAGGTTCTGCCCCTGCCAGGCCATGGGCCAGGCTGCCACGGCGCGTTCGCGGATGGTCAGCGACGGGTCGGGCACCATGGTCGCTTCGTTCACTTCGTAGACCCGGCCCATGCCATGGCATTCCGGGCAGGCGCCCTGCGGCGTGTTGGGCGAGAAATCCTCGGCATACAGCATTGCCTGGCCGGCCGGGTAGTGGCCGGCGCGGGAGTAGAGCATGCGGATCGAGCTGGACAGAGTGGTCACGCTGCCCACCGAGGAACGTGCACTTGGCGTGCCGCGTTGCTGCTGCAGGGCCACCGCTGGCGGCAGGCCCTCGATGGCATCCACATCCGGCACGCCAACCTGGTCGATCAGGCGCCGGGCATAGGGCGCGACCGATTCGAAGTAGCGGCGCTGGGCTTCGGCGTAGAGCGTGGAGAAGGCCAGCGAGGACTTGCCCGAGCCGGACACGCCGGTGAACACCACAAGTGCGTCACGGGGGATATCGACATCGATGTTCTTCAGGTTGTGCTCGCGGGCGCCCCGCACACGAACGAAGCCGCTTGGGGGGGTTGGGCGTGGGGGCATGACGCAGTCCTTGGCTGTAGCTGAACAGTGCGCCCAAGGTAACAGCAATTGCAGCGCTCGTGCGGGGCAATGTTTCCACTCAGCAAATCTGGGAGTTAGCGAGACAGGTGCTTGCAGTTAGTGTGTTTTGGCGAACACGAACAACAGGAACTTTTCATCATGCAAACTTCGACATTACTGGCAACTGATCAGCAGTCTTCAATCCAGGCGGGTAACAATTTCCCAATAAAACCCTATACACCCTATGGCTATCGGGTAGTCCAGCACGGTCTCTTGTTGGCCTTTGCCGGAGAGTCAGGAGCATCATTGTCGCGCTGTTACCTGTTGGGCAATGGCAAGCGTATGTATGACACCGTGTTGATGCGCTTCCATCGCCCGGACATATTCAGCCCGTTTGGTCGGGGAGGGCTCAATGCCTATGCCTATTGCAAGGGCGACCCGGTAAACAATGTGGACCGTGACGGCCATTCACCCACGCGCATCATCGGGCAGACAGCAGGGCTTGTGTGGGGATCGGTGGGCATGCTGTCGGCACTGAACAAGGCCTCCAGGACAATTGTCAAACGCTCGATCGCCAAAGCCAAGGGCCTGCCAGTGCCCAACGAATTCGATGCCTCGAGCCGAACCAACAATGCGATGATCTTTAACGGTGGCTTGGTCAGCACCCTGACCAAACTGCCCGGCGTGGTGATGGCCCATGCATTTCCGACTGCCTCATTGGCCAGTGAAGCATTTACGGCAGTAGGGTTGGGAGCGGCGTCTGTCGCGGGGGTGGGCAAGTTGCGGCAGTTGTATAGCGATATCGGGTCGACCTATCGGGAAGCCCGATTGCACAGGCTGCCACTGGGCAGGCTGGCAGTAGAGTCCGTTAAAGAAGCTACCGGGTGGAATCGACTACGTGGTCAGGAGTCGGCCATCCTCGAACCCCTGCCGGAAAAAGTATTGTTAGTGCGCATGGCGGCCAAAGTGTGACGGTCACCCTGGCCATCCACGTTTCGGTTCCACCGTGCGAAACCAGATTCGATTGTGCTTCATCGCACCTCGCGCTTATCTGTCAGCCAAGCACGACCTGCCTCTCCCGTCGTGACCTCAAGGCGAACAACAAGAACGGGAAACCACCCGCGCGAGGAGACTCTACATGTCCCGACATCAGCACATCCTTGCCTGGCTGAACGATGTGGCCAGCGACCTGCACGCAATCCGTCACGATATCCACGCCCACCCGGAACTGGGTTTCGAAGAAAACCGCACTGCGGCGCTGGTCGCCCGCCTGCTCGAAGCATGGGGCTACGAGGTGCATACCGGTATCGGCAAGACCGGCGTGGTCGGCGTACTGCGCAATGGCAGCAGCCCACGCCGCCTGGGCCTGCGCGCCGACATGGACGCGCTGCCCATCCACGAGGCTACCGGCGCCGCGTACAGCAGCCAGCACCAAGGCTGCATGCACGCCTGCGGCCATGACGGGCATACCACCATGCTGCTGGGCGCTGCGCGCTACCTGGCGGCGACCCGGCAGTTCGACGGCACGCTGACGCTGATCTTCCAGCCGGCCGAGGAAGGCCAGGGCGGCGCCGAGGCGATGCTGGCCGACGGCCTGCTGGAGCGCTTCCCTTGCGATGCACTGTTCGGCATGCACAACATGCCCGGGCTGCCGGCCGGGCACCTGGGCTTTCGCGAGGGGCCGATGATGGCCTCGCAAGACCTGCTCACGGTGACCCTCGACGGGGTTGGCGGCCATGGCTCGATGCCGCACCTGACCGTCGACCCGCTGGTGGCGGCGGCCAGTGTGGTGATGGCGCTGCAAACCGTGGTGGCGCGCAACATCGATGCGCAGGAGGCGGCCGTGGTCACCGTCGGCGCCTTGCAGGCCGGCGAAGCCGCCAACGTGATCCCGCAGCAGGCGCTGCTGCGCCTGAGCCTGCGCGCGCTGAACGCCGAGGTGCGGGCGCAGACCCTGGAGCGGGTGCGGGCCATTATCGTCAGCCAGGCCGAGAGCTTTGGCTGCCGCGCTACCATTGAACACCGCCCGGCCTACCCGGTGTTGGTCAATCACGCCGCGGAAAACGCCTTCGCCCGGCAGGTGGGGGTGGAGTTGCTCGGTGCCGAGGCAGTGGATGGCAATACCCGCAAGCTGATGGGCAGCGAAGACTTCGCCTGGATGCTGCAACGCTGCCCGGGCGCCTACCTGTTCATTGGCAACGGGGTATCGCGGCCGATGGTGCACAACCCCGCCTACGACTTCAACGACGACATCCTGCTGACCGGCGCTGCCTACTGGGGCGCGCTGGCAGAGCGCTGGCTCGCGCCTGCCTGACCTTTTCTTTTGACGACTGCCGCTGGAACCCGGGCGCGACCGCGCCTGGGCGATCACCCAATCATTGTGTGGAGTGTTTCCTATGCAGACTTCGAGCACCGGCGTATCGCGTACCCGGCAAGTGGTCGCCGCCGTCATCGGCAATGCCCTGGAGTGGTATGACTTTATCGTTTACGGCTTTCTGGCCAGCATCATCGCCCGGCAGTTCTTCCCCTCCGACGACGAATACGCCTCGCTGCTGATGGCCCTGGCCACCTTCGGGGTCGGCTTTTTCATGCGCCCGGTGGGTGGCGTGCTGCTGGGCATGTATGCCGACCGCAAGGGCCGCAAGGCGGCGATGCAGATGATCATCCGGCTGATGACCGTGTCCATTGCCATGATCGCCTTTGCCCCCGATTACCTGGCCATCGGCATGGCCGCGCCGATGCTGATCGTGGTGGCGCGCATGCTGCAGGGCTTTGCCACCGGCGGCGAGTACGCCAGCGCCACGGCATTCCTGGTGGAGAGCGCGCCGGCCCACCGCAAGGGCCTGTATGGCTCGTGGCAGCTTGTAGGGCAGTGCCTGGCGGTGTTCTCCGGGGCGGCCATGGTGGCCCTGGTCACCCACCTGTGCACGCCTGCGGCGCTGGACAGCTGGGGTTGGCGTATTCCGTTCGTGCTTGGCCTGCTGATCGGCCCGGTGGGGCTGTGGATTCGCAAGCACATGGAAGAACCCGAGGAATTCATCGAGGCGCGCCGCCAGGCCAAGGGCCAGTCACCCAACCTGTGGCAGGTGCTGCGTGAGCATCGACGCAGCCTGCTGGTGTCGATGGGCCTGGCCTGTGGCGCGACGGTGTCGTTCTATGTGGTGCTGGTGAACATGCCGACCTTTGCTCACAAGAACCTGGGGTTGCCGCTGGACCAGGTGCTGCTGGTGCAGATGCTTGCCGTGGGGCTGATGACCGTGGTGATCCCACTGTCCGGTGCATTGTCAGACCGGCTGGGGCGGCGACCGGTGCTGATGGCCTTCACCCTGGCGTTCTTCGTCATGGTCTACCCGTTGTATGTGTGGGTGGCTGCTGCGCCGTCGCTGGAGCGCCTGCTGGTGATGCAACTGCTGCTGTGCACCGCCATCGGTGGTTTCTTCGGGCCGGCGCCCACGGCCCTGGCCGAGCAGTTCCCGGTGGAGGTGCGTTCTACCGGCGTGTCGGTGGCCTATAACGTGGCGGTGATGGTGTTCGGCGGCTTCGCCCCGTTGATCGTCACCTGGCTGAGCAAGGTGCTCGGCACCCCGGTGGCGCCGTCGTTCTATGTGCTGTTCGCCTGCCTGCTGACACTGTTGGGTACCTATTGCCTGAAAGAAGCGCCACGCGCGGGCAAGCCTGCCGCTTACAACCTTGGAGTGAAACCGTGATGCCGCTAGCCGTCGACCCCATCGTTGCCCTCGATGCCGAGGCATTGTCGCGCGCCATCCATGCCCGCCAGATGTCGTGCCGCGAGGTGATGCAGGCCTATCTGGCGCATATCGAACGCTTCAACCCGCAGGTCAATGCGCTGGTGTCGCTGCGCCCGGCCGAGGCGCTGCTGGCCGAGGCCGACGAGCGTGACCGCGAGCTGCGCCGCGGCCATTCGCGCGGCTGGATGCACGGCATGCCCCAGGCGATCAAGGACCTGGCTGCCACTGCCGGGCTGCGCACCACCCTGGGCTCGCCGCTGTTCGCCGAGCAGGTGCCCGAGCAGGACGCGATCAGCGTGGCGCGGGTACGGGCCAGTGGCGCGCTGATCGTGGGCAAGAGCAATGTGCCGGAGTTCGGCCTTGGTTCGCAGACCTACAACACCCTGTTCGGCACCACCACCAATGCCTACGACCCGGGCAAGGTGGCCGGGGGCAGCAGCGGCGGGGCGGCGGCGGCGCTAGCCATGCGCCTGCTGCCGGTCGCCGATGGCAGCGACATGATGGGCTCGCTGCGCAACCCGGCGGCGTTCAACAACGTGTATGGCCTGCGCCCGTCGCAGGGCCGGGTGCCCCATGGGCCGGCGCCGGAACTGTTCCTGCAGCAGTTGGCCACCGAGGGGCCGATGGGCCGCAGCGTGGTGGATGTGGCGCGGTTGTTGTCGATCCAGGCGGGCTTCGATGCGCGGGCGCCATTGTCGCTGGGCGAGGGCCGACGTGATTTTGCCGCCGGGTTGCAGCGCGATTTCCGTGGCGTGCGGGTTGGCTGGCTGGGCGACTACGATGGCTACCTGGCGATGGATGACGGGGTACTGAGCCTGTGCGAAGCGGCCCTGGCGGACTTCGCGGAACTGGGGTGCCGGGTCGAGGCCTGCCAGCCGGCGTTCGACCTGGCGCGTTTGTGGCAATGCTGGCTGACCCACCGCCACTTCCTGGTGCACGGCAACCTCGGCGCGGCCTATGCCGACCCGGGCCGGCGCGCGCTGCTCAAGCCCGAGGCACAGTGGGAAGTGGAGGGCGGCCTGCAACTGGGCGCTGCGGTGTTGTACCAGGCTTCAGTGGCCCGCAGCGACTGGTACCGTGCGCTGGGCAAGCTGTTCGAGCGTTACGATTTCCTGCTGCTGCCGTCGGCCCAGGTGTTCCCGTTCGATGCACGGCAACCTTGGCCAACGGTGGTCGGGGGGCGGACGATGGACACCTACCACCGCTGGATGGAAGTGGTGACAGGGCCGACCCTGGCCGGTTTGCCGAGCATCAGCGTACCGGTCGGTTTCAATGCTGCCGGGTTGCCCATGGGCCTGCAGATCATCGGCCCGGCCCAGGCCGACCATGCCGTGTTGCAGTTGGCCCATGCCCATGAACAACTCACCCGCTGGGTAGCGCGGCGCCCACCCCGGAGCCTGCAAGTGCCATGAAACTCTGGGCAGGCGCGGATCTTGCTGGCTATCCTGACCATCCGGCTACAAGGAGGTCACACTCATGGGCATCACGGCAGACAGTGGCGGCGTGCGTTCGGTGGAGCGGGCGCTGGCCATCGTCGACCTGCTGGGCGAACACCAGGCGCTGGGCCTGGAAGAACTGCATTACCTGACGGCGCTGCCCAAGGCCACGGTATCGCGCATGCTCGCCACCTTGCAGGAGCAGGGCTGGGTTTACCGCGGCCTCAGCGACCGGCGTTACCGGCTGTGCGCGCGGCGCCTGTTCGGAGACCGCCAGCTGCGTTTCAAGCGGCGCCTGGTGGAAAGCGCAGCGCCCATGTTGCTGGCGTTGAGCGAGCGCACCGGGCTGGTGGCTGACCTGTCGTGTTTCGATGGCGAGCGGCTGGAGGTGATGGAAAGCGCCATTCCCCAGGTATTGCGCAAGCGCTACCCGCACACCTGCCAGATCGTCGGGCACCATGCCAGCCTGTTTCATTCGGCGATGGGGCGGGCATGCCTGGGTGAGCTGGCGGTCGATGAAGTGCAGCGTCTGGCGGCCCATGAGCGGGTGGGCGACGAGACGGTACTGCGCGATATCGAGGAGGACGCGAGCAAGGGGTTCGGCCAGCGAACCGAAGGGCACTGGGAGTACCCGGTGCGCTTGCCGTTCCTGATCCGCGCGATTGCCCTGCCGGTGCATGCCGAAGGGCGTCTGGCCGGGAGCATTGCCTTGCACTGGCCGCTGGATCAGGCGCCGGTGGAGCGGGTGTTGAACCTGCACCTGAACAGCCTGGCGAGCACGGTGGGCGAGGTGCAGCGGGCCTTGGTGGTTTAGCGGGGACTTGTACTGGCCTCTTCGCGGGCTTGCCCGCTCCCACAAGGATGGTGCATTGCCTGAGACATGCTCGGTACCTGTGGGAGCGGGCAAGCCCGCGAAGAGGCCAGTGCAGCAAACAACAAATCAGCGCTCCAGGCTGTACATCCGGCATTCCGCCAGCAACGCCAGCAGGTTCGGCTCACGCTCCCGCGCTTTGAGGAACACCACGCCGATATGCTGCTGCAGGCGATATTGCGGCTTCAGGGCAATCAACCGGAACCGGTTTTCGTACCATGCTCAGCAGGGTGAAGATATCGTTCACCTACATGGCCACTTGCCGTGAAATTTTGGGGCCGCTTCGCGCCCCATCGCCGGCAAGCCAGCTCCCACAGTGATGGCGCATGGCTTGAGGCCGATGCGGTCGAGGTGGGAGCTGGCTTGCCGGCGATGGGGTGCGAAACGGCCCCGTATGCTCATTGCATGGATCCGATCAACGCCCACAACGCCGTGTCGTTGAAATCATCGATCACCAACCCGGCCCCCGCCGCCAGCAACCGCTCCGGCGCCTGCGTAGTGGCCACGCCCACGGTAAAGATCCCCGCGCCACTCGCTGCCGCCACGCCCGGCAGCGAATCCTCGAAGGCCAGTGCCTGCCCGGCCTCGGCACCCAGCCGCTGCAGTCCGGTCAGGTAGGGCAACGGGTCCGGCTTGGCCCGTGCCAGTTCCTCGGCCACCAGCACATGTTCAAAGCGCTGGCCCAGGCCCATGGCGTTCAACATGTGCTCGGCGTTCAGCCGCGGCGCGTTGGTCACCACGCACACGCCGATGTTACGAGCCCGGGCATGTTCCAGCAGGCGCAAAAGGCCCGGCATCGGCTGCAGAGACGGCGCCATGTCGCGGAACAGCGCTTCCTTGCGGTCAGCCAGCGCCCGGCACTGTTCGGCACTTGCACCGGCAAACAGCTCGGCGAACAGCTCGCCGTTGGCACGGCCGCTGACCTGGGCATCGAACTGTGCCTGGCTCAGCTCGCGGCCGTCCTGCTCGCGCAGCAGCTGGCGGAAGGCCTGCAGGTGCAAGGTGTCAGTGTCGGTGAGGGTTCCGTCGAGGTCGAACAGCAGGGCAGTCAGCATTGGGTATCCAGGTCCAGAAATCGTGGGCCGGGCAGAAGGGTGATTCTCTGCCGCTTTTCTGAGTGTACTGGAGTAGGGCAGCCTTGGCAGGGCTGTGCTCGAGTTCGGGGTTGGCGCCTGCGCATCGAATCAGCATTGCGGTAGTTTGGCGATCACCTTGATCTCGAAGTCGAAGCCCGACAGCCAGGTCACGCCGATAGCGGTGGCCGTCGGATAGGGGGCTTCACCCCAATACTCGGCGGCCACCTCCCAGATGGTTTCGAATTTCGACTCGGGGTCGACCATGAAGATGGTCGTGTCAACCACATCCTCGAAACTGCTGCCGGCCTCGGCCAGGATCGCGTTGAGGTTGGCGAAGGCCATGCGAACCTGCGCCGCGAGGTCCGGCTCGGCCGAGCCATCCTTGCGGCTACCGACCTGGCCGGATACGAACAGAAAACCGTTGGAGCGAATAGCCGGCGAGTAGCGGTGGAGCTCATACAATGCATGGCGCTCAGGCGGGAAAACCACATCACGTTTGCTGGACATTCCATACCTCGTTCGGGGCCCTGGCGGCCCGGTGTTTTTTACGGTGAAGCCACTATAAGAAAGGCCACCGAGCTGAATAAACGGGCAGTGCTGGTCAGGACTGTTTGTATAATCCAGACAATCCAGGCGCGAGTGAGACGTGGAATGGACCGTTTCGATGCAATGCAGGCATTTGTCCGCGTGGTGGAAACCGGCAGCTTCACCAAGGCGGCAGCCACACTGCACATGAGCAAGACCACCGTGACGCAGCTCGTTCAGCAACTGGAGGCGAGGCTGCGTGTGCGCCTGCTCAACCGCACCACACGCAAGGTAAATGTCACCGCCGACGGTGCGGCCTACTACGAACGCGTCGTCCGGCTGCTGGTCGACATGGACGACGCCGAGACCAGCTTGTCCAGCGCGTCGATGGCACCGCGCGGGCGGCTGCGCGTGGATGTACCCAGCCCACTGGCGCGAATGCTGCTCATACCAGCCTTGCCAGGGTTCTTTGCACGGTATCCGGACATTCAGCTGACCGTGGGCGTGAGCGATCGTATCGTCGACATCATTGGTGAAAACGTCGACTGCGTGGTGCGTGGCGGCGAGATCACCGATCAATCCCTGGTGGCAAGGCATGTGGGCGATCTGAAACTCGGCATCTATGCCACGCCCGGCTATTTGCAGCGCTTCGGTACGCCGGTGCACCCCCGTGAGCTGGAGGAAAGCCGACACAACACCGTGGGTTTCCTCTGGTTTCGTACAGGCAAAGCCTTGCCCTACGCGATGCAGCGGGGCGAGGAGCGTATAGAAGCCTACGGCCGCCCGCAGCTGACGGTCGACGACGGCAATGCGTACCTTGCCGCCGGCCTGGCTGGCCTGGGGATAATCTGGCTACCGCAGTACATGGCCAGACCGCACCTGGCCAGCGGCGAGCTGCAGCCGTTGTTTGAAGACTGGCAGATGGCGCCAATGCCGATGTACCTGGCATTCCCGCCGAATCGCCATGTCAGCGCCAAGGTGCGGGTATTTATCGACTGGATCATCGAGTTGTTTGCCGAGCATGCGCCTGTGGTTGGGTGAAACAGGGGTAATCCCATCTCGCCATCCAGCAGCATCAGCCTTTTCCCTGTTGTATCAGTCGAGGGCAACCTGTCGCTATTGATCGCAGTCGCCAAGCCGACGACGAAGGGGGCTGTTCAGCGTGCTCGCAAAAGAGTACAAATGTACCCCATGGACAATCTCACCCCAAAACGCCGCGCCATCTTCGAGTTCATCCGTGAGCGCATTGCCGATCACGGCCAGCCGCCGAGCCTGGCCGATATCGCCACGCGCTTCGGTTTTGCCTCGCGCAGTGTCGCGCGCAAGCACATCACCGCCCTGTGCCAGGCCGGCTACATCGACGTCACGCCGAACCAGGCGCGGGGCATACGCCTGGCCGAACGGCTGCGCCGCCCGGAAATCCTCGAAGTGCCGGTGCTCGGCCAGGTGGCGGCAGGCGCCCCCATCGGCCCGGACCTCGACATTCACGAGCAGTTGCTGCTCGACCCCAGCCTGTTCCGCCGTACCCCCGACTACCTGCTGAAGGTGCGTGGCGACTCGATGATCGACGACGGCATTTTCGACGGCGACCTGGTCGGCATCCTCCAGCAGGCCGACGCCCGCGATGGCCAGATCGTGGTCGCGCGCCTGGACGGTGAAGTGACCATCAAGCGCCTGCAACGCCAGGGCGGCGGTTACCGGCTGCTGCCACGCAACCCGGCCTATGCGCCCATCGATGTGCGGCCTGACCAGGCGTTCTTCATCGAAGGCGTGTTCTGCGGCTTGCTGAGGCGTGACTGATGGGTGCGGTGGTCGACCTCGACAGGCTGCTCGACCAGCGCCGGGTATGGCGCGGCCGGCAGGCCCAGGCGCGGCCACTCGGCCTGCAGCCCACGGGCCATGCCGCCCTCGACCAATGCCTGCCGGAAGGCGGCTGGCCGGCGGCGGCCCTCAGCGAACTGTTGCTGGCCAGCCCCGGCTGTGGCGAATTGCAGCTGCTGTGGCCAACGCTGGCCCGCTTGAGTGCTGAGGCCAGCCGAATCGTGCTGGTGGCACCGCCATTCATTCCTTACGCCCCGGCCTGGCAGGCCGCAGGGGTGGACCTGCGCTGGCTGGTACAGGTGGCCGCCGAACCTGCAGATGCCCTGTGGGCTGCCGAGCAGTGCCTGCGTTCCGGCAGTTGCGCAGCGGTGCTGTGCTGGCCGGAGCGTGCCGATGACCGCGCCCTGCGGCGCTTGCAGGTGGCTGCCGAAACCGGCCAGGCGCTGGCCTTCGCCTGCCGGCCGCAACAGGCGGCGCACAATCCTTCACCCGCAGCGCTGCGCATTGCCGTCGACACCCGTCCGGCACAATGGCGCGTGCTGAAAAGCCGTGGCGGCATGCCACCGGCGCTGCCCATCGCCTGCCCGGGGCGGGGCTGATGCAACATGCTCTGGGCCTGCATCCTGTTCCCCCAGCTGGCGCTGGACACGGTCCTGCGTGAGCGTGACGACCCCGATACCCCTCTGGTGCTGCTTGGCGGGCCGACCCAGCGACGCGTACTGCAGGCGGTCAACCCGGCGGCGGCCGCGCTGGGCCTGCGGGCCGGGCAGACCCTGACCGCGGCGCGTGCGCTGGCCGATGGCTTCAGCTGCGTCGAAGCCGACCCCAGGCGCATCGACCAGGTGCAGCAGTTGCTGGCGGCCTGGGCCTACCGCTTCAGCGCCCAGGTCAGCCTGCACTACCCACGGGCGCTGTTGCTGGAGGTGGGCTCCAGCCTGCAGCTGTTCGGCCCCTGGCCGGTGTTCGAGGCTCGCCTGCGCCAGGAGTTGGCAGAACTGGGCTTGCGCCAACGCATCGTGCTGGCCAGCAACCCGGTGGCGGCGCGCATGCTCGCCAACGGCCACGATGGCCTGGCCGTGAGCGATGCCGACGCCACCCGTGCGGCGCTGCTGGGCATGCCCATCGAGCGTATCGGCTTGCCTGCGCAGGCTGCCGAAGCCTTTGTTCGCATGGGGCTGCGCCAGTTGGGCCAGGTACTGGCCTTGCCCCGTAGCAGCCTGGCCAGGCGCTTTCCGGCCGAGGTGCAGTTGCACCTTGACCAGCTGCTCGGCCTGCGCAACCTGGGGCTGGGCTTCTACCAGCCACCGGACCGGTTCGAGAGCCGGCTGGAGCTGAACTTCGATGTCGAATCGCACCAGGCCCTGCTGTTCCCGCTGCGGCGCATGCTCAACGACCTTGCCGCGTTCCTCGCCGGGCGTGACTGTGGCGTGCAGCGTTTCTGCCTGTATCTGGAGCACGCCGAAGGGCCGGAGACCGTGCTGAAGGTAGGCCTGCTGGCCGCCGAGCGCGATGCCGCGATGCTGTTCGAACTGGCGCGCGGGCGCCTGGAGCCGCTGCGTATTCCCGCACCGGTGCGCAACCTGCGGCTGGTCGCCGAAGACCTGCCACCCTTCGTGCCGCAACACCAGGCGTTGTTCGACCCGCGTGCGCAACAGGCGCAACCCTGGGAGCAATTGCGCGAACGGCTGCGGGCCCGCCTGGGTGATGAGGCGGTCAAGGGCCTGAGCGCGGCAGCCGATCATCGCCCCGAATGTGCCTGGCAAGCGCTGGAGCAGGGGGGCCAGGGCAACATGCCGGTGGCCCCTGGCAGCCGCCCTGGCTGGCTGCTGTCGGCCCCCGTGGCACTGGACGAAGCCGGCTACCGCGTGCAAGGCCATGCCGAACGTATCGAGTCGGGCTGGTGGGATGGCGGCGATGTGCGCCGCGACTATTACCGCATCGAGACCCGTGATGGCCTGCGCGGTTGGGCCTACCGCGATCTGAGCAACGCCGGCCCGTTGTGGCTGCAGGGCTGGTTCGCATGAGCACCCCGGGGTATGCCGAGCTGCATTGCCTGTCCAACTTCAGTTTCCAGCGCGGCGCGTCGAGCGCCGACGAGCTGTTCCGGCGTGCGCGTGAACAGGGTTACCAGGCGCTGGCGATCACCGACGAATGCACCCTGGCTGGCATTGTCCGGGCCTGGCAAGCAGCGAAGGAACACCAGCTGCGGCTGATCGTGGGCAGTGAAGTGCAGTTGCAGGACGGCCCCAGGCTGGTGTTGCTGGTGCAGGACCTGGCCGGCTACCAGAACCTGTGCGCGCTGATCACCCGGGCCCGGCGACGGGCGCAGAAGGGCGAGTACCAACTGTTTCGCGATGACCTGCAGCAGCACCATCAGGGCTTGCTGGCCTTGTGGGTGGCCGATGACAGCGGCGATGCCGCCCCCGGGCAGTGGCTGCGCAACGTGTTCGGCGAGCGCCTGTGGCTGGCCGTGCACCTGCACCGTGGCAGTGACGACACCTTGCGCCTTGAACGCTTGCGCGGCCTGGCGGCCACGGTCGGCATCCGCGCCGTGGCCTGTGGCGACGTGCACATGCACGTGCGCGGTCGCCGCGCCTTGCAGGATTGCATGACTGCCATCCGCCAACATTGCCTGGTGGCCGAGGCCGGGCGCTTCCTGTTTGCCAATGGCGAGCGGCACCTGCGCAGCCAGGCGCAGCTGGGCGAACTCTATCCCGCCGACCTGCTGGCCGAGACCCTGGCCATCGCTGCGCGCTGCCAGTTCGAATTGAGCGAGTTGAAATACCAGTATCCATGCGAACTGGTGCCCCAGGGGCATACCCCGGCAAGCTGGTTGCGCGAATTGTGCCAGCAGGGTTTGCCGTTGCGCTGGCCAGAAGGGCCGAGCAGCATGGTGCGGGAGGTGCTGGCCAAGGAGCTGGCGCTGATCGAGGAGCTGGGCTACGAAAGCTACTTCCTGACGGTGCACGACATCGTCGCCTTCGCCCGTAGCCAGCGCATCCTGTGCCAGGGGCGGGGGTCGGCTGCCAACTCGGTGGTGTGCTTCGTGCTGGGCATTACCGAGCTCGACCCCATGCAACACCACCTGCTGTTCGAGCGCTTCCTGTCGCGCGAGCGCAACGAGCCACCGGACATCGACGTGGACTTCGAACACGACCGGCGCGAGGAGGTGATCCAGTATGTATTCCGTCGCTACGGCCGACACCGGGCGGCGCTCACCGCGGTGGTCAACACCTACCATGCCGCCGGTGCGGTGCGGGATGTGGCACGGGTGCTGGGGCTGCCCGCCGACCAGGTGGACGCCCTGGCCAAATGCTGTGGCCGCTGGAGCGATCGCATACCCGATGACCAGCGCCTGGCCGAGGCCGGTTTCGAGGCGGGCAGCCCTTCGCTGCGCCGGGTGCTGGTGCTGGCCGGCGAGCTGATCGGCTTCCCCCGGCACCTGTCACAGCACCCGGGCGGTTTCGTTATCTCGCAGCAGCCCCTGGACGAGCTGGTGCCGGTGGAAAATGCCGCGATGCCGGAGCGCACGGTGATCCAGTGGGACAAGGACGACCTGGACATGGTCGGCCTGCTCAAGGTCGATGTGCTGGCGCTGGGCATGCTCAGCGCCTTGCGCCGTTGCTTCGACCTGCTGCAACACCACCGTGGCCGGCACCTGACCCTGGCGACCATCCCCGGCGAAGACCCGGCCACCTACGCGATGATCAGCCGTGCCGAGACCATGGGTGTGTTCCAGATAGAGTCGCGTGCGCAAATGGCCATGCTGCCGCGGTTGCGGCCCGCAACGTTCTACGACCTGGTCATCGAGGTCGCCATCGTCCGCCCCGGGCCTATCCAGGGCGACATGGTCCACCCTTACCTGCGCCGGCGCCTGAAGCAGGAACCAGTGACCTACCCCTCGCCGCAACTGAAGGCCGTGTTCGAGCGCACCCTGGGCGTGCCGCTGTTCCAGGAGCAGGTGATGGAACTGGCGATGGTCGCGGCCGACTACACCCCGGGCGAGGCTGACCAGTTGCGCCGCAGCATGGCCGCCTGGAAGCGCCACGGCGGCCTGGAACCGCACCGCGAGCGGCTGGTGCAGGGCATGTTGCGCAATGGTTACGACCTGGCGTTTGCCGAGCGCATCTTCGAACAGATCAAGGGCTTTGGCAGTTATGGTTTTCCGGAATCGCACGCGGCCAGCTTTGCCTTGCTGTGTTATGCCAGCAGCTGGCTCAAGTGCCATGAACCGGCAATTTTCACCTGTGCGCTGGTCAACAGCTGGCCCATGGGCTTCTACAGCCCCGATCAGTTGCTGCAAGAGGCCCGGCGCCAGGGCATCGAGGTCAGGCCGGTGGATGTGTGCCACAGTGACTGGGACTGCACGCTCGAACCTGAGCCTGGAGAGGCCCTGGCCATCCGCATGGGCTTGCGCCTGGTGCGCGGTCTTGCCGAGGCCGATGCCAGGCGCCTGGCGCAGGCGAGGGCACAGCGGCCATGGCGTGATGTCGAAGACCTGTGCCTGCGTGCCGGGCTTGACGCGCGTGCCCGCGCCCACCTGGCCGATGCCGGCGCGCTGCGCGGCCTGGCCAGCGATCGGCACCAGGCGCGCTGGCAGGTGGCGGCGGTGCAGCCGCAACTGCCTTTGTTCGCCGACGTGGATCCCTTGCCGGAAAGCACCGTTGCACTGCCTGTCCCCAGCGTGGCCGAGGACCTGATGGCCGATTACCAGACCTTGGGTACCACGCTTGGGCCGCATCCCTTGACCTTGTTGCGCCCACGCCTGCGGGCGCTGGGCTGTCGCAGCTCGCGCGAGCTGCAGGGTGTCGGGCATGGCGACCACATTGCCGTGGCCGGGCTGGTAGTGGGGCGCCAGCGACCCCAGACCGCCAGCGGCGTGACCTTCGTCACCCTGGAGGACGAGCACGGCATGGTCAATGTGGTGGTGTGGCGGGAGCTTGCCGAACGGCAGCGGCGGGCCCTGGTGGGGGCGCAGTTGCTCAAGGTCAGCGGGCGGCTGGAGCAGGAGGATGGCGTGCGCCACCTGATAGCACGGCGGCTGGAGGATGTGAGCCCGTTGCTGCAAGGGCTGGATGTGCGCAGCCGGGACTTTCACTGAATTCCCATCTTTGCGCGGGCCCTTGTGGGAGCGGGCAAGCCCGCGAAGCAGGCACTGCGGTGCATGGCACCGGCGTTGCCGGTGTTCGCGGGCGCGCCCGCTCCCACAGGGTCCCCGTCAGACCATCGCCAACCGCTGCTTGCGTGTCGGTGCCGGGAACGCCCGGTCGATCGCCCGCAGGTCTTCGCTGGTCAAGGTCAGCGTACCCGTAGCCGCATTCAACCGCACATGCTCGGGCGCCACGGCCTTGGGGATGGCTATCACCCCGTCATGCCGGGTCACCCAGGCCAGGCTGACCTGGGCCGCCGTGGCACCATGGCGCTCGGCAATTTCTGCCAGCACGGGGTGCTGCAGCAGGCGCCCGGCCTGGGCCAGCGGGCAGTAGGCCATGATCGGCAGCGCGCGCTTTTCGCACCATGGCAACAGGTCGAACTCGATGCCGCGTTGGGCCGGGTTGTACAGCACCTGGTTGGTGGCGCAATCGGGGTTGTGCAGTTCGCGCAGGTCGTCGACGTCGAAATTGGACACGCCCCAGCGCTTGATCTTGCCTTGCTCGCGCAAGCGCTCGAAGGCCTCGACGGTTTCCTCCAGCGGGTACTGGCCACGCCAGTGCAGCAGGTACAGGTCGATGCAGTCGGTGCCCAGGCGAGCCAGGCTGCGCTCGCAGGCCGCCGCCATACCACGCCGGCTGGCATTGTGCGGGTACACCTTGCTGACCAGGAACACATCGTCGCGGCGCCCGGCAATGGCCTGGCCGACCACTGCTTCGGCACCACCTTCGGCATACATCTCGGCGGTATCGATCAAGTTCAGGCCAAGTTCGATGCCTTGTTGCAGGGCCGCCACCTCGGCCGCCTTGCGGGCCGGATCTTCGCCCATGTACCAGGTGCCCTGGCCAATGGCCGGAACGCTCGAACCTGCCAGATTCACGTAACGCATGTCACCTCCGGGATGCGGGTATTGGAAAGCAGAACCTCAAGCAGCGCTTGCGCCGCCGTGGACAGCTTGTGTTCGCTGAGGGCGATCACGCCGATGCGCCGCTCGACCGTGGGCTCGACCAGGGTTACGCAGCGAGCGCCCAGTTCCTGCATCTGGTTGATGCACAGCGCAGGCACGGCACTGACCCCCAGGCCACTGGCGACCATGCGACCGATGGTCGACAACTGGTGGCTCTCGAAAGCCACCGCCAGCTTGCCGTGGCGGGCGGCCACGTTCTGCTCCATCAGCAGGCGCACCGCCGACGGGCGTTGCAGGGCCACGAAGTCTTCGGCCAGCAGTTGTGCCCAGCTGACCTGGGGCAGCAGCGCCAACGGCGAATCGGCCGGCACCACGGCGACGAAGCGGTCCATGTACAACGGGTGGAAATCCAGGCCATCGATGTTGTCCGGTTCGAAGCCGATGCCCAGTTCGACGCGGCGATGGCGTACCAGTTCCTGTACCTGTTCATTGATCACGTCGTGCACCGTGACGTTGACCTTCGGGTAGCGCTGGCGAAATACCTTGAGCGAATGGGGCAGCAGGTTGCCGGCAAAGGCCGGCATGGCCGCCACCGAAACCCGGCCCAGTTGCAGGGTGAAACGCTGGCGCAGCATTTCTTCGGTGTCGTCCCAGTCAGCCAGCAGACGCCGCGCCAGCGGCAACAGCACCTCACCCTCGGCAGTCAGGCTGACGCTGCGGGTGGTGCGGCTCAGCAGGGCGCCGCCAAGGTTTTCTTCAAGGGCCTTGATGGTCAGGCTCAGGGCCGGTTGCGAGACATGCAGGTGTTCACCGGCCTGGGCGAAGCTCTGGTACTTGGCCACAGCGACAAAGGCGCGCAGTTGCTTGACGTTCATGACTGGCCTGTTGGTTGTTTTGCAAAAGTTATCAATCGATGATGAAAACAAAATTAACAAATCAGTCGCTTGCGGTGAAGATGTCCTCACACGCTCACCGACAGCCTCGTCGGTTCAACAACTACAAAAGGCGGATCAGCATGGCCGGACTGGACAAGCGCGTTGCAACCTATGAACAGGCCCTCGAAGGCCTGACCGACAACATGACGGTACTGGCGGGTGGTTTCGGCCTGTGCGGCATCCCGGAAAACCTTATCAGTGAAATCAGGCGCCGTGGCGTCAAGGGCCTGACCGTGGTCTCCAACAACTGCGGTGTCGATGGCTTCGGCCTGGGCGTGCTGCTGGAAGACCGGCAGATCCGCAAGATGGTCGCTTCCTACGTGGGCGAGAACGCCGAGTTCGAGCGCCAGTTGCTGAGCGGCGAGCTGGAAGTGGAACTGACCCCGCAAGGTACCCTCGCCGAGAAAATGCGCGCCGGTGGCGCCGGCATCCCGGCCTTCTACACGGCCACCGGCTACGGCACCCCGGTTGCCGATGGCAAGGAAGTGCGCGAATTCAACGGCCGCAAATACATCCTCGAAGAATCCATCACCGGCGACTTCGCCATCGTCAAGGGCTGGAAGGCCGACCACTACGGCAACGTGGTGTACCGCAACACCGCGCAAAACTTCAACCCGCTGGCGGCCACCGCCGGCAAGATCACCGTGGTCGAAGTGGAAGAGATCGTCGAACCTGGCGTGCTGCTGCCCAGCGAGATCCACACCCCGGGCATCTACGTGGACCGCGTCATCGTCGGCACCTTCGAAAAGCGTATCGAAAAGCGCACCGTCAAGGCCTGAGCGCCATCCACCAGAACAACAAAGAGATCCTGACCATGGCACTGACCCGCGAACAGATGGCGCAACGCGTCGCCCGTGAACTGAAGGACGGCTACTACGTCAACCTGGGCATCGGCATTCCGACCCTGGTGGCCAACTATGTACCCGCCGACATGGATGTGATGCTGCAATCGGAAAACGGCCTGCTCGGCATGGGCGAATTCCCCACCGAAGGCACCCTCGATGCCGACATGATCAACGCCGGCAAGCAGACCGTCACCGCCCGCCGCGGTGCCTCTATCTTCGATTCGGCACAGTCGTTCGCCATGATCCGTGGCGGCCATGTCGACCTGACCGTGCTCGGCGCTTTCGAAGTGGATGTGCAAGGCAACATCGCCTCGTGGATGATTCCGGGCAAGCTGGTGAAGGGCATGGGCGGCGCCATGGACCTGGTAGCCGGTGCCGAGAACATCATCGTCACCATGACCCATGCTTCCAAGGACGGCGAGTCCAAGCTGCTGCCGCAGTGCAGCCTGCCGTTGACCGGCGCTGGCTGCATCCGCAAGGTGCTGACCGACCTGGCCTACCTGGAAATCGAAGACGGCGCCTTCATCCTGCGCGAGACCGCGCCCGGGGTGAGCATTGAAGAAATCATCGAAAAAACCGCCGGCAAGCTGATCGTGCCGGATGACGTGAAGGAAATGACCTTCTAACGCATCATGCGATCCTGCCCTGTGGGAGCGGGCGTGCCCGTGAATGCTGCGGTGAATTTACCGACGCATTCGCGGGCACGCCCGCTCCCACAGGGTTTTGCGTTGTCTGGCAGTACTGCTTCACCTCATAAAACCAATAAAAGGAATTGAACCGTGGCCGCTGAAATCCAAGACAGCCGTTCCGCGCGCTTTGCCTTGCGCTGCTCCAATTGGGCCGAACGCTGGTTCCCCGATTCCTGGGTGTTTGCCGCCCTGGCGGTACTGCTGGTGTGCATCGGTGCCCTGGCCATGGGTGCCAAACCGACCGATACCGCCAAGGCCTTTGGCGATGGCTTCTGGAGCCTGATCCCGTTCACCATGCAGATGGCCTTCGTGGTCATCGGCGGCTATGTGGTAGCCAGTTCGCCGCCTGCCGCGCGCCTGATCGACCGCCTGGCGCGCATCCCCGGCAATGGCCGTTCGGCAGTGTGCTGGGTGGCGCTGATCTCGATGCTGGCATCGCTGCTCAACTGGGGCCTGTCGCTGGTGTTCGGCGGCCTGCTGGTGCGCGCCCTGGCCCGGCGCACCGAACTGAAGATGGACTACCGCGCTGCCGGCGCCGCCGCCTATCTGGGCCTGGGCGCCGTGTGGGCGCTGGGCCTGTCTTCGTCGGCGGCGCAACTGCAGGCCAACCCGGCCAGCCTGCCACCGTCGATCCTGTCGATTACCGGGGTGATCCCGTTCACCGAAACCATCTTTCTCTGGCAGTCTGGCGTGATGCTGGCGGCGTTGGTGGTGGTCTCGCTGGTGATTGCCTACGCCACGGCCCCGGGCCCGAACAGTGCGCGTAGCGCCCAGGACTGTGGGGTCGACCCCAGCTTCACCGCACCACCGGCACCCCAGCGCACCCGCCCGGGCGAGTGGCTGGAACACAGCCCGATCCTGATCCTGTTGCTGGTGGCCCTGGCCGCCGGCTGGCTGTACCAGGAGTTCGCCACCAAACCGGCGATTACCGCCATTTCCGGGCTGAACACCTACAACCTGTTGTTCATCATGCTCGGTGCCTTGCTGCACTGGCGCCCGCGCAGCTTCCTCGATGCGGTGGCGCGTGCGGTGCCCACCACCACGGGGGTGCTGATCCAGTTCCCGCTGTATGGTTCGATCGCGGCCATTCTCACCCAGGTGAAGGGTGTCGACGAGCAGACCCTGGCCCACCACATTTCGCTGTTCTTCACCCAGATCGCCACGCATGACACCTATGCCGTGCTGATGGGCGTGTATTCGGCGGTGTTGGGCTTCTTCATCCCGTCGGGTGGTGGCAAGTGGATCATCGAGGCACCTTACGTGATGCTGGTGGCCAATGACCTGCAGTATCACCTGGGCTGGGCAGTGCAGATCTACAACGCCGCCGAAGCCTTGCCGAACCTGATCAACCCGTTCTACATGCTGCCGCTGCTGGGGGTGCTGGGACTCAAGGCGCGCGACCTGATCGGGTTCTCGTTCGTGCAGTTGCTGGTGCACGTGCCGCTGGTGCTGGTGTTGCTGTGGGCACTGGGTACGACGTTGCAGTACATCCCACCGGTGATGCCGTAAAGGCGGGCTGCGCAGCAGCCCCAGCATTTCCCTGGCAGTCCACGTATGATGGCTGGGCTGCCTTCGCCTGGGAAACCCGTGTCACATGTCTATCCGATTGAAACTGCTGCGAAAGAAACTGGGGATGACCCTGGAACTGCTGGCCGACAAGACCGGCATGACCAAGAGCTACCTGTCCAAGATCGAACGCGGCCTGAATACCCCGTCGATCGCCGCCGCGCTGAAGTTGGCGCGGGCACTGAATGTCAATGTCGAAGAACTGTTCGCCGAAGAGCAGCCCGGCCAGCGCCGCTACAGCCTGGTACGCCATGGCGAGCGCCAGGCACTGGTGGGTGACGGGGCAGGGCCCGGGTACGCGGCCCTCACCAGCCAGGTCGGCCAGCGCAGCTTGCTGCCGTTCCTGATCCAGCCACCGTCAGATTTCAGCGACCCCACGTTCAAGGAGCACCTGGGCGAAGAATTCCTGTTCGTCCACGTCGGCCAGGTGGAAGTGGACTTCATGAATGAGCGTGTGCTGCTGGAGCAAGGCGATGCCCTGCATTTCAATGCCCAGACTCCGCACCGGCTAAGGTCGGTGGGGCCGCTGCCAGCGCAGTTGCTGGTCGTGGTACATCACGCAGACGAGTAAAACAACGGCTGCGCGGCGCACGCGCGCCTCAGGTTTTTTGCCTTTCTCAGCGATGAAACACTGACGCCAGGACAATAGCGCTCCTTTGCTCAATTTGCGTGTCGACATTTTGACGATACTGCGCGTCGCTCATTGAATTTTATTATGGTGTCGAATCATTGACGCAATATCAGGGTGCCCATAAGCTCAATTCAACAGCGACACAACTCCCGAATACCGCGCCAACAACTCATTGAAACTCGTTGATTTTCCTCTTTAAAGGAGGGGGCGTATGCGCACGGCTCTGATTATCAAGTCGATGTCTTTGCTGGTGCTGTTAAGTGGCGCGGCGCGCGCGGCGGATACGTATATCAATCAGAGCAGTATCATCCCTGTTTCAACTGCAGGGTGGTTCTTTGCATTTGCCGTGGTTGGCTTTGTGGCAGTCGCCAACAGGAAAAATATCTGATTCCGCCAGCCTGGGTTTTACCCTTGATGCCAGCGGCCCGGGGCTTGGCTTGTCAATTCCCCAACCGTTGCTATATTGCCAGTAGCCCGTGCAGGTCCACGGTTGCAGGCAGCACAGCCCAGGCTGCACAGCGTCAAGGCAAGGCCTTCGGAAGTTTGAGGCCATCGCGGTTGGCGTATGCCGCGAAGCGGAGCGAGAGTTGGTGTGTTGTTCTCATTCAGTGCTCTTTGTCGGGCCTTTTCGGCCGGAGGGACCCTCATGGTGCGTTCAATGTTTGCCGCGTTCTGCATGCTGATGGTGTGGTCTGGTGCTGGTAAGGCCGACCCGAACAGTGCCGCCTACCTGCTCAGCCCTGGCGATGTGGTGATGGTCTCGGTGTGGCAGGAAGAGAGCCTGCGCCAGGAGGCCACCGTACTTCCAGATGGCAGTATCACTTTTCCACTTGCCGGGCGCATCGATGTTGCCGGGCTGGATGTAACGGCTGTTGAAAAACAAGTGGCGGCCAAACTCGAGAAGTTTCTCCCCGACCCGAACGTCAGCGTTGTCGTCAAGAGCATCGCCGGCAACCTGGTCTATGTACAAGGCAAAGTGATCAAGCCCGGGCCGGTACAAATGGCGGGCCCTACCGCAGTGCTGCAGGCCCTGAGCATGTCGGGTGGCCTGGACAAGTTTGCCGACGAGAGCGAAATCAAAGTGGTGCGCGGTGCCGGCACTTCCCAAAAAATCCTGCCCGTGCGATATAGAGACCTGGTGTCTGGCCGGGATATGTCCACCAACATCCAACTGCAGGCTGGCGATACGCTGGTCGTTCCTTGATCTTGCCTTTAATAAGAACACTTGATGCCTCTTCTTAGAACAACTGGTATTGCAACGGCAATCTTGGTGTTGCCGTTCACCGACACGGTGCTGGCAGCAAATTGGCAGTCTACAGTGGTGGTACCGACATCCGTCGAATACGACAGCAACCCCTTGCTGCTGTCGTCGGGTGAAAAGGGCATAACGCGCACGATCATCGCGCCGGATTACACCCTGATCGGTACTTTCGACCGTGACGAACTGAGGTTGGGGCTGGGGATGCATGTATTGCGCTCGTCCGACACGGCGGTGGTCGACAACCGTGAGGACCCCGATGTGAGCCTGGGCTGGCAGCGCCAGACCGAGCGCGGGCGATTCGGCCTGCTGGCGCGTTACAACGAAAGTTCGACGTTGTCGGGAACCGTGCTGGATACCGGCGTGGTCACCACGGATGGCACGCAAAAGCTGTATACGCTGACCGGCAACTGGAGCCAGGCGATTACCGAACGCAGCACCTTGAGCAACGAAACCACGTACAACCGCGCCCGTTACGACATCAGTACACTGACGGGGTATGACGAACTGGGCAACGTGTTCACCTGGACCTACGCCTGGAGTGAGCGGGCTGATGTGTACAGCCGCTTTGGCGCCCGGCGCTATGAGCCCGAGCAGGACCAGACGGCGACGGCGTCCAACAGCTACAGCCCTGCGGTCGGGGTCAAGTACCAGTTCTCCGAACGCCTCAGCGCCGATGCGCATGTGGGCGTCACCGAGGTGTCCGGCGACGAAGGTGGCCGGCGCGGGGAGGGTGGGGTTGCGCTGCTTTACACCGGTGCGCGCGCCGACGCCAGCTTCACTGCCGAACGCAGCACGGTGGCCAGCGCCGAAGGCGGCTTCGCCGAACTGGACCAGGTGCGCGGTGTGTGGAGTTACGCCGTCAGCGAGCTGACCCGGGTAGGCGCGGACGCTGCCTGGCAGGACAGCAAAGGGCAGACCCCCAACACCCTGCAGACTTACAGTGTGTGGGCCAGCCGCCAGTTTTCGCCGTACTGGGACCTGCGCCTGTCGCTGATGTACAAGGAACGGCAGCAGGATCACGAAGCCGATGCGAACGCTACTATCGTGGGTTTGACGTTGACGTACAGGTACCCCGACATCTGAACTTCAGGCAGGTGGCCCCATGAAGTCTGACTACGAGCTCTCCCTCAGAGATTACATCGCCATAATCAAGGACCGGGGCCTGATACTGGGGGTGAGCATCGTAGTCATCCTGGCCGCCACCGTCGCCGTCGCCGTGATGGTGCCGCCGATCTACCAGTCGACTGGCACCATCCTGGTGGAGTCGCAGCAGATATCGCCCGAGCTGGTATCGACCAACAACACCAGCTTTGCCGATGAACGCATCGAGGTGATTCGCCAGCGGGTGATGACCCGTGACAACCTGCTGCGCATCATCGGCAAGTACAACCTGTTCCCTGACAACCGCTTCAGCGAAAGCGACAAGATCGAGCACATGCGCAGTGCCGTCGTGGTCGAGACGCTTACCACCTACGTGCGCGGGCGCGGTGAAGCGACCGTGGCGTTCAATGTGTCCTTCGAGCACAAGCAGCCGGAAGTGGCCAAGGAAGTCGCCGACGAACTGGTGACGCTGTTCCTCAACGAGAATCTCAAGCAGCGTACCGAACGGGCCAATGAAACCACCGAGTTCCTCACTCAGGAGGCGAACAAGCTGGGGGCCGAACTGGCCAGCCTGGAAAACCAGCTGGCGGACTTCAAGCAGGCGCACGCCAATGCCTTGCCCGAGCACCAGACCCTGCGCATGAACATGCTGTCGCGCTCGGAGCTGGAGTTCCGCGAGGTCGACCGCGATTACAAGGCGGCCCAGGAAGAACTGCGTTACCTGGAACTGGAACTGTCTGCCGCCAGTGCCGGGCTGGCCACCAAGGCCGGCGAAGGTCCCAGGGCGGCCAGTGCCGAACAGCCTCAGGACCTGGCCAGCCTGAAGGCCGAATATGCCCAGCTGCTGACCCGCTACAAGGAAGCCCACCCCGATGTGGTGGCGGTCAAACGCAAGATCCAGGCGCTCGAAGCCAGTGGCAATCGCACGGCTGTGGCGTCCACGGTCGGCCTTGATGTCGCTCGCGTGCGTGCCAAGATGAGCGCAGCGCAAGAGCGTATTGCTTCGCTGGCCGAGCAGAAGCGCGAGTTGACCCGCAAGATGGAAGGCTACGAGGCCGAAATCCTCGAGGCGCCGCAGGTGGAGCGTGGCCTGGTGACCCTGATGCGTGACCACGACAACGCGCGCAAGAAGTACGAGGAAATCCGCGCCAAGGAAATGGGCGCGAAGATTACCGAAAGCCTGGAACAGGAAAACAAGGCCGAGCGTTTCGTACTGCTGGAACCACCGCTGTTGCCGGAGAAACCGATCAAGCCCAACCGCAAGAAAATCGCCGCGCTGGGCCTGGTACTGGCACCGGCAGGTGGCGGTGCGCTGGTAATGCTGCTGGAAATGTTCAACCAGCGTATTCGCGGCGTCGGGGCCCTGGAAAACCTGCTGGGCAGGCGGGTGCTGGTGGCGCTGCCTTACATCGATACCAAGGCAGACGTGGCCAGGCGCAAGCGTTGGCGCAACTGGCTGATCCTGGCGGCGCTGGCGCTGGCGGCTATCATGGTAGTGCTGGTGCACGTGTTCTACATGCCACTGGATGTGCTGTTGATCAAACTCATGTCTCGGTTTGCATAGGGAAGCAGTGATGGACAGGACCAAGCCGGCTGTTGGCAACAATCTTCACCCGGTTACCCCGGGTACCCCGCAGGCTTTGTCACCTGCCCCTGGCACGGCGCTGACGGAAGTGCCTGGCCAGTTCGATTATGTGAACACCAAGGTAGTGCCGCTGCGCGCCGAGCACCTGGAACGGCACCGCATCGTCGCCTACAACAAGAACTCCCACATGAACGGGCCGATTGACCTGCTGCGCACGCAGGTGCTCAGGACCATGGATGAAAATGGCTGGCGAACGCTGGCCATCACCTCGGCAACCCCTGAAGCGGGCAAGACGGTGCTGGCGGTCAACCTGGCCATGAGCATCGCCCACCACACCACCAAGACCGCGTTGCTGGTGGACTTTGACCTGCGTCGGCCCAAGGTCGGCAGCACCTTGGGCCTGCCCATGGACCAGGCGCTGAACGAGTTTCTGTCGGACGAGGCGCAGCTGCAGGATTGCCTGGTCAACCCGAGCTTGCCTCGGTTTGTGGTGCTGCCGACGCGGGTACCGGTACCGTTGTCTACCGAAATGCTGTCGTCGCCCAAAGTGAGCAACCTGATCAGCGAGCTGCGCAACCGCTACGAGTCTCGCATCTGCATTTTCGATTTGCCGCCGCTGCTCAGCTCCGACGATGCGATCACCGTGATACCCAAGTTCGACTGTGTGCTGCTGGTGGTGGCCAACGGTATGAACAACAAGAAAGAGATCGAGGATTGCCTGCATCACCTGGCCAGGGTGAACCTGGTCGGGACAGTATTGAACAAGGCCGACGAGCAGCCGCGGACGTATTACTAGGCTGCGGATCCCGGGGCTGCTTTGCAGCCCTTTCGCGACACAAGGCCGCTCCCACAGGTATGGCGCATTCCTTCAGCTGGCGGGGCCCTTGTGGGAGCGGGCATGCCCGCGAAGCAGGCGACGCGGTAGATGGCACCGGTTGCACCGGTGTTCCCGGGCGCGCCCGCTCCCACAGGGCGTCGCAGCGCCTTCCAAACCTCAGGTCTGCCGCGTGGCCCAGGGGTACTGCAACTCCCACTGCCAGGCATGTCGCACAATCTGCTCCAGTGCGGCAAACTCCGGCCGCCAGCCCAGCACCTGCATCGCCTTGCTCGCATCTGCCACCAGCCTGGGCGGGTCGCCGGCGCGGCGTGGGGCGTCAACTGCGTGGATCTGCCTGCCAGTCACCGCCCGCGCCGTATCGATTACCTGCTGCACCGAAAAGCCCAGCCCGTTGCCCAGGTTGAACGCAGTGCGTTCGCCACCCGCCAGCAAATAATCCACTGCCAACGCATGTGCCGCTGCCAGGTCGGCCACATGCACATAGTCGCGGATGCAGGTACCGTCCGGCGTGTCGTAGTCACGGCCGAACACCGTCACGGCCTCACGCCGGCCCGACGCGGCCTGCAGGATCAACGGGATCAGGTGGGTTTCCGGGTCATGGCGCTCCCCCAACCGGCCTTCCGGGTCAGCACCCGCTGCATTGAAGTAGCGCAGGCACACCGACTTCAAACCGTATGCCCGGTCGAAGTCTTCGAGAATCTGCTCGACCATCCATTTGCTCAGCCCGTACGGGTTGATCGGCCCCTTGGCATGCGCTTCGTCGATCGGCACATACTGCGGGTTGCCGTAAACGGCAGCACTGGAAGAAAACACCAGGCACCTGATGCCGGCATTTACCATGGCCTGCAGCAGGGCAAGGGTGGCCGCGACGTTGTTCTGGTAGTACTTGCCGGGCACGTTGACCGACTCGCCCACCTGGATGAACGAGGCAAAGTGGAACACGGCATCGAAACGGCAGACACCAAACAGCACATCCAGGGCGGGTTCGTCGGCGATGTCCAGCTTTGCCCACTGGACGCCGGGGCCGGGCGAGACCAGGTCCGCCACCACCACTTCATGGCCCGCAGCAAGCAGGTGCCTGACCATGTGCGAGCCTATGTAGCCTGCGCCACCGACAACCAGAAACTTCATCCATGCCTCCTGGACTCTGCTGTTGTACAGCCGCGCTTTTCAGCTACCGGTCTGTTGTGAGGGTAGATGGCCATATCCCCTATTTCAAGAACAGCCAATTGGACATGTACTTGCCGTCGAAGGTGATGCTGTAGCGTCCATCCTGGTAAGCCATCGGCAACGGTTTCAACTGTGCCTGTGCGTCCCGCGCGAACAGTTTCAGGCCAGCAGGCGCCTTGATGCTCAAGGTGCCGGCAAGCGGCTCGACGTTGAAGGGGGTCTTGTCATCGGCCTTGGGCATGGCACGGGTGCCCAGCGACAGCAGCAGTTCGCGCGACTGGCCCAAGGGTTTGCCGTCCAGGCTTTGCACCACGACGCTGGCATACGGCGTTTGTGCTTGCACCTGGATCGCGCCGAGGCTGATCGTGCGACCGCCCAGCCATCCGGTGGCGGCCTGGGTCAGCGCTGTGTCGATGGTATAGACGCCCTGTTGCCAGTTGCGCTTGAGTTCGCCCGTGTCGCTGACCGCCTCCGTGGCGTCGGCTGGCAGCAGGGCCTGCCCCGGGTCCTGAAGCACCTGTGCGTCGGCAGGGATGGCGGCCGGTTTCAGCCAGGGCAGTTCCGGCGTCTGTGGCAGGGCGATCTGCAGTTGGCCCTTTTCCATGGCCGTGCGCAGCAGCGGCGAGTTGCGCGGGGTGATCTCCTGGTTGTACAGGGTGGCGGGCGTCGGCGCGAACACGTAGCGGGTAGTGGCCGGCTTCACATCCGCTCGGCGGTAGAGCAGGGCGGCAGCCGGCAGGGTGGCGATCATCGCCGGGTCGTTGTACGCGTGCCAGTTATCCGCCGTGCGCCAGCCCGGGTTGAAAGCCTGCTGGCTGTAGGCGTACTGCATCATGGCGTCCCAGCCCTGGTGGGCGGCGGTGCCGGCCACATACAGCGGCAATGAGTGACGGTCGGGCAGTGGGAATGGCTCGGCGTTCCACTCGGTGACGGTCAGCGGTTTGCCGACCACCTGGGCAGCGGCGAGCCAGTCGAGCATGCCGTCGCTGGTCAGCGGGTTCTTCTCCAGTTGGCCATTGGCACCGTAGGCATGGGCGTCGATCACATCGCCTGCGGTCAGCGCTGGCAGCGCGCTCAGGCCATTGCCACCCCAGGTACTGGTGGTGGCGATTGGCACTTTCACGCCAAGGCCGCGCAGGTGGGCGATCATGTCGGCGTTGAAGCGCTGTTCCAGGTCATTGAGGAACAGCTTTGAAGGCCCATGCTCCCAGGCGCGCCAGGTGAGGTCGGTGGGCAGGTCGTATCGTTCGGCAAAGGCTTTGGCCGCGTCCATATAGCGTTCGCTGTGGCGCGGTACATCCTTGTTCGGCATCAGGGCGTTGCCATAATGCTGGGTCAGGTCGTTCTCATTGGTAATCAGCACTGCAGCAATTGCCGGGTCGTCCTTGTAGGCCAGGCCGGTGTATACGTTCACATGGGTCAGGTACTGCTCGGCAAAGCGTTTCATCGCCTGTTGGATACTTCGGTTCACATAGGCATAACCTTTCAGGTCAACCTGGTTCTCGCCCTTGGCCAGTTCCTTGAAATCGTCAATGTCGTCATTGGCGGTAAGCGCTCGCTGCACGTGCATGTCCAGCCAGGTATAAATGCCTTCGTCCTTGAGGGCCTTGATCCACAGGTCGAGCTTGCGCAGCGATTCGGCACTGAGCTGCCGGGTATCGCGCACCAGGGTGCCGTCGCCAAACACGTTCGGGCTCACCCAGGGCGAATCGTGGTGGTGCAGGCGCACCAGGTTGAAGCCCAGAGCGGACAGGCGCTTGGCCTGTTGGCGGATTTCTTCGTCGGGGCTCTTGAACAGCGAATAGGCGGACAGGTTGGTGCCCCAGAAGCGCACCGGGGTGTTGTCCTGGAACATCAGCTGTTCGCCGACGGCCTTGACGAAACCACGCTTGCCGGCAGGTTTTTCTGCGGCATTGAGGAACGACAGGTCCACTGGCGAGGTGCGCCAGTCCAGTTGATCGTCCGGCCAACCGGCCGGGTCGACCAGGCCGAAGCGTTCGCTGGGCGTGGGCCCCAGGTCGATGTCGCCGGTGACGTTGAGCACCGCCTTGATCTGCTGCCGGCCGGCGCGGATCGGGTCGCTGTAGATGAACGCACGCAGTTCGCTGGGGTTGCCGCGCTCGAAATACACCTTGGCCAGCGGCGGGTCGAAGCGCATTTCGACGCGCCGGCCCTGGCCTGCCTTGCCCCACGACCAGCCACGGTTGCCGGGCAGCAGCTGCGGGGCGCCCATGTCCCCGGCAATTTGCGCCGGGTCGAACTGGAACACCATGCCGCCGCCCATCACCCCGGCCTGGCGGCTGTGCGCGTCGAGGTCGAAGGCCCAGCTCAGGGTTTGCGCCTGCTCCTTGCGGATATCCGCCTCCAGGTCGAAGTCCAGCGCCTTGTTCTGGCCCTGCAGCGTGTAGTGGTAGGGGCCATTGACCTTGAACGTGGTGGAGAAACCCGTCCAGCTCCAGTCCGCTGCCCAGAAGTCGAACTTGGCTTTCATCACCGGCCCACCACCGTGGGTCACCATGGGCAGGCCATTCTGTTCATCGACGCTGACTTGCCACGCCGATGCCCAGCCGGTGAGCGGCAGCAAGACCAGGCCGGCAATGGCCGATGCCCGCAGCAGAGGCTGAAGAAACGGGCAGCGTAGGGTCAGCACGTTCATTGGCGTTACCTGGGTTGGAGGCCGGGGTCGGCCAGCGCGATCGCCTGGCTGTCGTGCAGGCTGCGGACCATCTGTATGTAGGCCACGCCCAGCCCGGCGACAGACCAGTACACCACCGGGATGAAGGTGATGCTGCTGACGGTGAAAATGATCACCAGGATGCCGAGCAGTGTCGCCAGCAATACCCGGCCGAGCTGGCGTCGCTCGTCGTCCTTGTCGGGGAAACCGAGCATGGCCTTGCGAATGCCGAGCAGTACGGTGGCGAAGAACGCCACGAACAGGCCAAGCCCGACCAGCCCGACCCGCAGTGCCAGGTTGATGTAGGTGTTGACGATGTCGATGATGCCTTCACCCTGAATCATCGATTGCATTTCCGGGGTGTTGCGGAAGTCGAACGAGCCAAACAGCGGGTTGCGCTGGATGACGATCCACGCGTTGTCCATCAGTCGTTCGCGGTAGGTGATGTTCTCTTTCTCGAGGTTGCCAATGAACGGCAGCAGGTCCAGTACCTTGTCGCCACCGGGCACGATGGTCAGCAAGGGCAGGGCCAGCATGCCTGCCGCGGCAAGCAGCGCCAGACGCCTGACCGCCCCCTTGCCCAGGGCGATGAACACCACCACGATGACCACAGCGCCGATCCACGGGCCACGGGACAGTGGCGCGAACAGCCCGGCGGCCAGCAGCAGAGCGCCCAGCGCCCGCTGCAGGGGGCGGCGCACATAACCCTGGACAAACAGGAACAGGCCGATGGCCACGCTCATGACATAGCCCAGGGCAATCGCCTGCCCCGTGGTGACGCTGGCGCGCAGCGAACCGCCACGGCTCAGGTAGCCGGACATGCTCCACGGTATACCCATGGCGTCGACCAGGGCGCTGTACAGCAGCCAGTGGCGCACGTACTCGGCCACCGCGATCAGGGCCAGAACGAACGCGGCAAGCACGAACGCCAGCAGGGTGTCCTTGAAGTCGCTGATCTGGCGCAGGCCACGGCTGGCCACGTAATACGGCAGGAACACATCGACACACAGGTACAGCGTCTGGCGCAGGGTGTCGGTCAGGGTGGTCTCGCGCAGGTACAGCACGCTCATCAGCAGCAGGCCGGCCGCCAACAGCCTGTCGGGCCAGGTGCGGCCGAAGCGCAGGGTGTCGCCTTGCCGGCGCAGGGCCAGTGCCGCCGGCAATAGCACGCACAGGGTCAGCAGGCGGATATGGTTGAGGTCGACCAGGTAATTGACCACGCCGAACCCGGGCACCTGCACCGAAGCCGGCGGGATCAGGAACAGCAGCATGTAGAACAGCGCCATGGGGTTGTGTTCGCGACGCCCTGCGATGTACAGGATGACGGCGCCAGCACCCAGGTACAGCCAGAAGCTGTGCGAGAAGAAGGCCAGCAGGGTAAGCAGGAACCACAGGTTGCGCCGGCGCTTGAAGTCACCCAGCGGGATCAGGTCGCTGGCAGGCCGCCGCGCCAGCAGGAAGACCACGCTCGCCAGAAACAGGATGACGATCAACGCACGAAAATGTTCAGGCATTGGCTATGTACACCTTTGCGTCGGTGGGCAACGGCTAGCATCGTGGCTGATTGAAACTATAGTGACCTTTTAGCCAATCAGTCAGAGATTGACGTCATGCCGTCGATTGATGTGTCTGCCACCGCGAGCCTGCGCGACCGGGCCCTGAGGGCCGGGTCGTGGAACCTGGTTGCGCAAGTGGCGTCACAGGTGATGCGACTTGGCGGCAACCTGGTCATGGCCCGCTTGCTGCTGCCGGAAATGTTCGGGGTGATGGTCATTGCCACCACCGTTTCGGTACTCCTGCATCTACTGTCCGATGTCGGCCTGCGTCAGAACATCATCCAGAGCCAGCGCGGTGACGACCCGCACTTTCTCAATACCGCATGGACCGTGCAGATCATCCGCGGCTTCGTGCTGTTTGCCCTGACCTTGCTGCTGGCCCTGGGGGCCTGGCTTGCCCAGCTGGCCGAGCTGTGGCCGGCGGATTCCACCTATGCCGCACCGGTGTTGCCGATGGTACTGGCCGTGACCGGGCTGTCGGCGGTGCTCTGGGGGTTCCAGTCCACCAAGATAGATGTGGCGGTACGAACTTTCCAACAGAAGCGTGTCGTGCTGGTCGACCTGACTTCGCAGCTGGTCGGGCTGGCGGTGATGCTGGTGCTGGGCTACCTGACTCACTCGGTCTGGGCGCTGGTGATCGCTGGCCTGGTGTCGGCCCTGGCCTGGACCCTGCTGGGCCACACCGCCCTTGAGGGGCCGCGCAATCGCCTGGAGTGGGACCGCAGCGCACTGACCGAACTGATCGTGTTTGGCCGCTGGATCCTGCTGTCGTCGATGGTCGGCGTGCTGGCCATGTACGGTGACCGCATGTGGTTTGGTGCCAGCATGACGGCGGCACAACTGGGTGTGTACTCGATTGCCGTGCTGATCCTCGGCGCCGTGCAGACCGCGTTGATGAAAATTTTTGGCGCCGTGGCGCTGCCCGCCTTCAGCGAAGCGGCACGGGCCGACGACAAGGAGCGCCTGAAGGCGCTGTATCATCGCTTCCGTCTGCTGGTCGACCTGCTGGTGCTGTTCATCTGTGGCGGTTTCCTGACCGCCAGCCCACTGTTGATCGGCTGGATGTACGACGACCGTTACCGTGAAGCTGGCCCGATGCTGGCGATTCTTTCGCTGTCGTTCCTCACTTTGCGCTATACCTTGGCTCATCAGGTGTGGATTGCCCTGGGCCTGACCAAGTACCAGGCCATGGACAACATCATCCGCCTGGTCTCGTTGTGGGGGCTGCTGCCGCTGTTGCTGGCGATCGGGGGTGTGGACTGGGCCATCTGGGGGGTTGCCCTGCACACCGTGCCAACCCTGGTGCTGATCGTATATGTCAATCGCAAGCTGGAAATCTTCAGCCTCAAACGTGAGCTGGTGGTGTTGCCGATGCTGCTGGTCGGAGCGCTTTGCGGGGCGCTGCTGACAGCCTTTTTCAACTGGCTGTAAGGCGGTTTGCCGGGTGAGAACTTCAAGGATACAGGTCACGGGATCATGGGGAAGCTTATTTTTTGTACTGCGCAAATGGGTCGTAGAGGCTTTCTTCAGAGTTGTGTATTGCTGGGCGTGGGTGGTGCGGTGTTCGGCGCCAAGGCTGCCGTTGCCAATCCACCTGCCGAGAGGTCCGGGTTCGTGGTGATCAACGGCTGGGTATTGCCCTCCCGTTACTTCAGGAACGATCCCGCATGATCAAGGACTATCAGCAGCAGAAGGCGCTGCGTGACAGTTACGATGTCTGCATCATCGGTGCCGGCCCCGCAGGCATCACCCTTGGCCTGCGCCTGGCCGCCGCCGGTTGGAGCGTACTGCTTGCCGAAGGCGGCGGGCGTGAGTACTCGGCAAACTCGCAAGCCCTGTACGCCTGTGCCTCCACCGGCCTGGAACTGTATGCCCAGGAAGCTCGTTTGCGATACCTGGGTGGCACATCCAACCATTGGGCGGGCCGTTGCCGGCCGTTCAGCCCCTCGGACTTCTCCGTTCCCCCCCTTGGCGATTTGCCTGGCTGGCCGATTCCCTACTCGGAGATTGAAGGTTACCTGCCTGCCGCCATGGACATCGTCGACCTGCCGCCCGGGTCGGATTTTCACGCGTTGAATGCTGGCCTGGACGGCGGGGACTTCGAGCCAGACCGCTTTCTGCTCAGCCCGCCAACGCGTTTTGCGCAAAAGTACGCCACGGCTCTCGAGCAGACCCCAGGCCTGGACGTATTCATCAACTGCAATTGCGTGAACCTGGAGTTCGACCCGGCATCCGGCCACCTGGCCGCGGTCATGCTCTGCGATTACCAGGGCAATCGTCAGCGCCTGGTCGCAAGAAACTTCGTGCTGGCCACAGGTGCCATCGAGAATGCCCGGCAACTGCTCAACAGCGAGTCGTTGGTGGCCGCCGGGATCGTGAGCCAGGATGGGCTGGTCGGAGGGTGCTTCATGGAGCATCTGAACATTGACCTTGGCACCTTCATCCTCAAGTCGGGACTGGCCCCTGAGCCGCGCGAGTACTACACCACCGATGCCTTCGTTGATGAATACAAGGCAGGTAAAGGCAATGTCAGGGCTGCCTTGCTGGCCGATGTGCAAACCTATGGTCGCACTGCCGAGGTCAAGCATTTTCTCGAGAACCTGGCCTGTGACATGGGGGTTGCCAGCAAGATTGCCTTCATTGCCAGTTTCAGTTGCCCTGGTGATGGCGTCATCAGCACCATGATCGAGCAGTTCCCCAACCTGCGCAGCCGCATTTCGCTGCTGGATGAAAAGGACGCACTGGGCGTGGCCAAGGTCAATGTCAACTGGGCACTGAGCGCTGATGACCGGCACACCATCAAGTGCATTGGCAGCGAACTGGCCAAGCAGTGGGCCGACATGAACCTGGGCTTCATCAAGCTCAATGATTTCGTCCATGACACCTCGATACCGCTGAAGTTGTCGCCCCATGCCCACCACATGGGGACCACGCGCATGGCGTCGTCGGCGCAATTCGGTGTTGTCGACTCCAACTGCAAGGTGTTCGGCACCGAAAACCTCTACGTCGCCGGTAGCAGCATTTTTGCCACGGGCGGTGCCTCCAACCCGACCATGCCGCTGCTGCAGTTTGCGCTACGCCTGGCCGACCACCTCGATGCGAGGCTCAGCGCAGCCAGGGACGCGCAAGTGTGATGCAGGTTGTACATGGGGTGAGTGCGCTGCGGTCAGCACCTACAAGAACGAGACCGGATGCGCCTCAGGAACAGTCCAGATTGCTTTGATTGCGAGGCTGGCAACATGAAGGGATGGATACGCAAGGCAGTGGCCCACTATGTCCACACAACAGGGCGAGGAAGCGCGTTCTACAGGAAGTTCTGCAAACCGTCCGGGCTTGAATGGGGGGCCTACCTTACACGCTGGGGCAACTTTCACTCGGTAGGCAGCAATTTCTATGTCAATACAGGCTGCAAGTTCCTCGACCCCTCGCTGGTTCGCATCGGCAACAGTGTGGGCCTGTCCGACTGCACCCTGATCGGCCACGACGGGGTGGTGTTGTTGATCGAACATCGCTTCGGCAAGCACCTGGATTCGGTCGGCTTCATCGACATCAAGGACAATTGCTTCATTGGCCATGGGGCGATCGTCATGCCTCGCGTGACCATCGGGCCTGAGTCCATCGTGGCTGCCGGCGCCGTGGTGACCAAGGACGTGCCGCCGGGCACGGTGGTTGGTGGCAACCCGGCAGCGTTCATCTGCACCACTGAAGCGTTGATCAAACGGGTCGAGGCGCGTTGCGAAGCCTACCCGTGGATCGACCTGATCAAGCAGCGCAATGGCGCCTATGACCCGCAGCTGGAGCCGCAACTGCTGGCGCAAAGGCGCCAATACTTCTTCGGGGATGGCAACCATGGCTAGCAAACCTGTGGACGTCATGGTGGTCAACTTCAACACGGCCGGGCTGCTGCAGCCGATGTTCGATGCGCTGCGCCGGGCCGACAGCGAACGGCTGGCCAGTTACCTGGTGGTGGACAACGCCTCGGTCGATGACTCGCTGCAGCGCCTGGCCGAGGTGTGCCCACAAGCGCTGCTGCTGAGCAACCCGCAGAACGTGGGGTTCGGCCGGGCCAACAACCAGTTGCTGGCGCACCTGAAGGGCAGGTACGCCTTGCTGCTGAATACCGATGCCTTCGTTGCCGCCGATTCCCTGCAGAAAACCCTCGACTACATGGATGCCCACCCGGAGTGCGGGGTGCTGGGGGTGCGCCTGGAAGGCCGCGACGGCGATTTGCAGCCCAGCTGCCGCTACTTCCCCACACCGCTCAACGTGTTCGTCGGGCGAACCGGGTTGGGGCGCTTTTTTCCGGGCTTGAAGATGGTCGACGAAATGAACTGGGACCATGCCTCGGTCCGCGAGTGCGACTGGCTGCCGGGCTGCTTCTACCTGGTGCGCCGCGAAGTGCTGGACCAGGTGGGCCTGTTCGACCCGCGCTACTTTCTTTATTACGAGGAGGTCGACCACTGCAAGCGGGTGAAGGCGGCCGGCTGGAAAGTGGTGTTCTACCCCCACACCACGGTAGTGCACATCGGTGGGGAAAGCTCCAGATCGGTGGCCGAACTGGAGGCGGCCAGCCGGCAGATCTCGTCATACCAGATCGAAAGCGAGCTGCTGTACTTTCGCAAGCATCACGGGCTGGCGGGTCTTGCCCTGCACATGCTGCTGGTCACCCTGGGCGACCTGGTGCTGGCACTCAAGGCGCTGTTGAAACGACGCGGCCGGGGCGCAATACAGGCCTGCTGGCGTCATTGCCGGACGACCTGGTCTCTGTTGTTCAAGACCCGGTACGCCAGCCAACCGACAAGGTAGGTGAGCCATGTTCGATAACGTACGTGCCGACCTGCGTGCCCATGGCGGCGACTGGGGCGCCCAGGGCTTCTGGGTATTGCTGGTGTACCGTTTCGGCCGCTGGCGCTATGGCGTGCGACCGGCACTGCTGCGCAAGCTGTTTTCGTTCATCTACAAGATCCTGTTCAAGTTCGTGCAGATCATCACCGGTGTGGAGCTGCCGTGCGAAGCGGTGATCGGCCGCAACTTCGTCATCGACCATTTTGGCGGCATCGTCATCAGCGGCTATGCGCGGTTCGGCGATGACTGCCGCATTCGCAACGGCGTGGTGGTGGGCCTGAAGAACGTCAACGAGCCCATTGCACCGGTGTTCGGCAACAACGTCGATATTGGCACCGGGGCCAAGGTGCTGGGCAGCATCCGCATCGGCAACAACGTGATCATCGGTGCCAATGCCGTGGTATTGGTGGATGTGCCGGACAACTCGTTGGCGGTGGGGGTGCCGGCCATCATCAAGGCCAGGCAACCGGCCGCCACGGTGCCCGTCGGGTGAGCCCCATGGCGAGTGGGATCGGTGTGGTGGTGATTGGCCGCAACGAAGGCCAGCGCCTGGCGCGTTGCCTGCACTCGCTGCTACAGGGTGCGGACAAGGTGATGTACGTCGACTCGGGGTCCAGCGATGGTTCACCGCAGCTGGCCCGCAGCATGGGAGTAGAGGTGCTGATGCTGGACATGAGCACCCCGTTCACTGCCGCACGCGCACGCAACGAAGGCTTTTGCGCCTTGCAGCGGCGGCTGCCGACAATGCAGTGGGTGCAGTTCGTCGATGGGGATTGCGAGGTGGATGGCGGCTGGCTGGCCGTGGCGCAGGCGTTTCTCGATGACCATCCCGACGTGGCAGTGGTGTGTGGCCGTCGGCGCGAGCGCTTCCCCCAGCGCTCGGTGTACAACCTGTTGTGCGACCTGGAGTGGGACACCCCCATCGGCGAGGCCAAGGCATGTGGTGGCGATGCCCTGATGCGGGTAGAGGCCCTGGCGGCTGTCGGCGGCTTTCGCCCGGAGCTGATCGCCGGAGAAGAGCCCGAGCTGTGTGTGCGCTTGCGGGCAAAGGGTTGGAAGGTCTGGCGCCTGGACGCCGAGATGACCCTGCACGACGCTGCCATGACCCGTTTCAGCCAATGGTGGCGGCGTAGCCTGCGTGCTGGCCACGCCTACGCCGAAGGGGCCTACCTGCATGGCCAGGCGCCGGAACGGCACTGGCGGCGCGAATCACGCCGCGCCTGGCTGTGGGGCCTGGGTATCCCCGTGGGGATCGTGCTGGCCTGCCTGCTGCTGGGTGGCTGGTGTCTGCTGTTGCTGCTGGTCTACCCGCTGCAGGTGGTACGCCTGGCTCGCCGTGGTGGCAAGTCGGTGCGGGAGAACTGGCTACAGGCGGTGTTTCTGGTCCTGGGCAAGTTCCCGGAAATGCTCGGGCAACTGAAGTTCTTGCGCCACCGCATCGCGGCCGGCAAACCGACGTTGATCGAGTACAAGTGAGTTCGCAAGCAGACCGCGCACCTGTGGGAGCGGGCGTGCCCGCGAAGAATCCAACACGGTGCCTGGCACCGGCTACGCCGGTGTTCGCGGGCATGCCCGCTCCCACAGGGTCCCTGCTAATTCAATGAGTTATGTGCAGTTCCATGAGAGAGAGGCCCCATGATGCTCGGCACGATCGTGAGAAGCGTGTTTACCTTGCAACCGGGCTACTCGTTGCGGGCGCTGAACAACAAGTGCAAGTTGACGCTGCAGATTGCCAGGCAATGGCCTGAGCTGAAGGCGTTCCTGCGGCGCATGACGGCGGCGCTGGGCCAGCAAGGTTTGCAGCGGCTGGGGGTGGATTGCATCGGTGTCGTGCAGTGGCCTTACCTCAGCAAATGCTGGCAGGCCCCGCAACGCCTGGAGGTGGTGGCCTCGCACTTCGAAGTGCTGGCCGGGCAGTTTCCGGCGCTGTTGCTGCTGGGGCGGGACGAAAGCCTGACGCTGTGCGAACTGTCCAGCCATTCGCCGGGCTGTCGCCTGGTCCTGGACCGGCCGGTCTGGTTCAAGCGCGAAGGCGAGCTGGTATTGAACCTGTTCCAGGGGGACCTGCGCGTGGCATCCCTGGCATTCAGCCTGTGCCGCAGCCAGGGCGAACTGTGCCTGTTCATCGGTGCCGTGCAAGGCATCCACAAGGGGATCGACAGCGAAACGTCACTGGCCATCTACCGCGACCTGACCAAGGGTTTCGAAGGGCTGCGCCCGCGCAGCCTGCTGCTGGAGGCGTTGAAGTGCCTGGCCAGGACGCTGGGCGTGGTGCACCTGTATGCCGTCAGTGACGCCTGCCGCCACCATCGGCACGCCTATTTTGGCAACGACAAAGGCCAGGACCTGGCGGCCAATTATGACCTGATCTGGCTGGAACACGGCGCTACGGCATCGAACCATGCAGACTTCTTCGCCCTTCCGCTGGCTGCGGCGCAGCGGGCGGAACAGGATATTCCGGCGAAGAAACGGGCAATGTACCGCCGCCGCCAGGCGTTGCTCGACAAGATTTTTGCCCGCTTGCAGGCTGCGTTGCCAGGCAGCGGTCACGCGCTTGGACTACAAGAGGAACAGGCGGATGCATCTGGCGAGGTGGCAGCGGCGGGGCGCCGGCCGCCGGTAGTCGACAGCCTGAAGTAACGGCCGGCCCTGCCGCGGCAGGGCCGAAGGTTCACTACGTGGGTCTTTATCTGGATTCCTATGCGCATTGCTTACTTCATAAACCAGTACCCGAAGGTCAGCCACAGTTTCATCCGCCGCGAGATCCTGGCGCTGGAGCGCCAGGGGGTAGAGGTGCAGCGCATTGCCCTGCGCGGGTGGGACGCCCAGTTGCAGGACGCCGAGGACGCGAGCGAACGGGCCAGAACCCGCTATGTGCTGCAGCGTGGCGTCAAGGGCTTGCTGGCACCGGCCTGGCAAGTGCTGCGCGCGCAACCGCGGCGGTTTTTCCGGGCGCTGTGGCTGGCCATGCGCCTTGGCCTGCGGGCCGACCGCGCCTGGCCCTACCACCTGGCCTACCTGGCCGAAGCCTGTCAGGTACTGCAGTGGTTGCAGGCAGGCGAGGCAAAACATGTGCATGCGCATTTCGGCACTAATTCCACCGAGGTGGTGATGCTGGCCAACGTACTGGGCGGGCCCGCCTACAGCTTTACCGTGCACGGGCCGGAGGAGTTCGACAAGCCGCAGTTCCTGCACATGGGCGAGAAGGTGCGGCGTGCCGCATTTGTCGCGGCGGTCAGCTCGTACGGGCGCAGCCAGTTGTTTCGCTGGGTGGCACATGATCACTGGGCCAAGGTGAAGGTGGTGCATTGCGGCCTTGAGCGCAGTTTCCATGAGGTGGCGCCGGTCAGCCTGCCCACGGCGCCGCGCCTGGTGTGCGTCGGCCGCCTGTGCGAGCAGAAAGGCCAGCTGCTGTTGCTCGAGGCTGTGCGGGTACTGGCCGGCCGGTCGATCGCCTGCGAGCTGGTGCTGGCCGGCGACGGTGAAATGCGTGGGCAGATCGAGGCGTTGATTGCACGGCATGGCTTGCAGCAGCAGGTGCGCATCACTGGCTGGATCAGCAGCGCACAGGTACGCGAGGAAATCCTCGCCGCCCGCGCGCTGGTGCTGCCCAGCTTTGCCGAGGGTTTACCGGTAGTGATCATGGAGGCCATGGCCTTGCGCCGGCCAGTGCTGACCACTTACGTGGCCGGCATTCCAGAGCTGGTGCGGCCGGGCGAGAACGGCTGGTTGTTCCCCGCCGGCGCCGTGGACGAGCTGGCGGCGGCCATGGCCGAGTGCCTGGCGCAGCCCGCCAGCGTGCTGCAGAGCATGGGCGAGGCGGCTCGCCAGCGGGTACTGCAACGGCATGACATCGATACCGAGGCGGCCAGGCTGGCCGACTATTTCAAGGCGTCCGCATGATGAGTGTATTGGCTGGGTTACTGGGTGTGGTAGCGGCCCTCGTCCTGTTGCCGGTGCTGCTGCTGTTGCTGCAGGTGCTGATGGCCTGCCTGCCGGCGCGTGTTCAGCCGTTGGGCAGCCATGCTCGTCCGCAGGTGGCAGTACTGGTGCCAGCCCATGACGAGGCTTCGATCATTCGCGCCACGCTGGCGAGCATTGTTCCGCAGTTGCGGCCTGGTGACCGCTTGCTGGTGGTGGCGGACAACTGCACGGACGACACTGCGCGGCTGGCGCGCGAGGCGGGTGCCGAAGTGGTGGAACGCCATGACGCACGGTTGCGCGGCAAGGGCTACGCCCTCGACTTTGGCGTGCGCCACCTGGCCGGGCAGCCACCCGAGGTGGTGATCGTGGTGGATGCCGATTGCCAGGTGGGCGAGTGGGCGATCGAGCGCCTGGCGCGGCGCTGCCGTGAGGTCGACCGCCCGGTGCAGGCGCTGTACCTGATGCGCGCACCGGCGGGGGCCGGGCTAAAGGTGCAGGTTGCCGAGTTCGCCTGGCGGGTCAAGAACCTGGTGCGCCCGCGTGGCTGGGCACGGCTGGGCCTGCCTTGCCAGTTGATGGGCGCGGGCATGGCGTTCGGCTGGCAGGACCTGGCCTTGGTCGACCTGGCCAACGGGCACCTGGCAGAGGATGTGAAGCTGGGCCTGGACCTGTGCCAACAGGGCAAGCCCCCAGTGTTCTGCCCCGAGGCGGTGGTCAGCAGCCAGTTCCCGGCCGGCCAGCAAGGCCTGGCTAGCCAGCGCACGCGCTGGGAGCATGGGCATCTGGGTTTGATGCTGGCCGATGCGCCCCGGCGTGCGCTGGTCGCAATCACCCAGCGTAACAGCAGCCTGCTGGCCATGACCCTGGACCTGCTGGTGCCGCCCCTGGCGTTGCTGGTGCTGGCCCTGCTCGGGCTCAACCTGGTGGCCTGGCTGGCGTACCTGCTGTTCGGCCTGGCGGCACCGGCGTGGATCGCCTTATGCGCGCTGGCATTGCTTGGCCTTGCCATCGTGCTGGCCTGGGCGCGCTTCTGTCGCGAACTGATCCCGTTTTCCGTGTTGCTGTACGCGCCGTTTTACGTCGCAAGAAAGGTCCCCTTGTATCTGCGGTTCGTGATCAAGCGCCAGGTTGAATGGGTACGTTCGAAACGGGATGAAGGCTGATGACAGAGTGGCAGAAACGCTGGAACACCCTGGTCGGCAAGCTCGACGTGGTGGCTGATGCCGCTGCCGCGCAGCAGCTGCTCGACAGGCTTGCCACCCCGCAGGTGCCGACCGTGCTGGGTTTCGTCAATGCCCATGCAATGAACCTGGTGGTACGCGATGGTGCATACCACCAGGCATTGTCTGCGGCCGACGTGCTGCTGCGCGACGGCTCCGGCATGGCGATCCTGTATCGCCGGCTGGGACTTGAACCCGGGCTCAACATGAATGGTACCGACTTCATTCCCAGGCTCATGGCCGCCTACCGGGGGCGGCGGGTCGCTTTCTGGGGCACTCGGCAACCTTACCTGGACCAGGCCGCGCAGCGCAGCGCTGCCCTGTACGGGGTGCTGCCGGTGTCGGTTCACGATGGCTTTGCCAGCGTCGACAGCTACCTGCAGCTGGCCAGGGAGCTGCAACCGGAGCTGATCGTGCTGGGCATGGGCATGCCCAGGCAGGAGGCGGTGGCGGCGAGGCTGGCGGCCGCTGGCAGGCCGTGCCTGATCGTTTGCGGCGGTGCGATCCTGGATTTTCTCGGCGGCAAGGTCAACCGGGCGCCCGAGTGGCTGCGGCGGTTGGGCGGGGAGTGGCTGTACCGGCTGTGGCGCGAGCCCAGGCGTTTGTTCATGCGCTATGTGGTGGGCAACCCGTTGTTCCTGCTGCGCACCCTGCGGTACCGCCGGGGCGGGCAGTGATTCCCGGCACACTGATGGCGGGTGGCTGCTACAGTGAGATCATGGCCTGAGGTTGCACGATTCTGGCTCACTGGCAAGCCACGTGCTGCGCGCAAATCGATGAGGTCTGAAATGGTTCTCGAACCCAGAAGCAGTCGTTCCTTGCTGCAAAGAAGAAGCAGCGTAAGTAACGCCATTCAGGCCGGCCTCGATGGAATTGCAGTCACCAGTATTGCCTGGTACCTGATCTACGACAAGTTCGGCTACATCACTTCCGATTACGTGATCATGCTGCTGTTGCTGGTTGGCGCACTGGCCGTCATCTACGATCATTATGCAATCTACCGTACCAACGTCGGGCTCTCCATCAAGGCGTTCCGGCTGTTCAAGGCCTGGTCGGCAACCTTTTGCTTCCTGGTGGTCATGGCCTTCCTGACCAAGCAGAGCGAAACCTATTCGCGGCTGTTGGTCGTGCAGCTGTTCATCATTGGCTACATCGCCCAGTTGTTCCTGCATTTTGCCGTGCGAGAGTTGCAAAAGCGCTTTACCGCCCATGCACGCCTGGACAACGCCCTGATCATTGGTGCCGGTGACCTGGCCAATTTCCTGTATCAGAAAATCAGCAACAACCCTTGGTTCGGCGAGCGTGTGCTGGGTTGCGTGCTGATCGCGGCCGAGGAGCCGGGGCGCGAAAGCACCGAAGGCAAGCAGCGCCTGCCGGTGCTCGGGCATATTGCCGAGCTCGACGATATCGTGGCCCGCTACGGCATTCGCACGGTGTACCTGGTGACCCCACTGGGTGGCTCCGAGGTGATCAACGATGTGTATCTGAAGCTGCTCGACAAATGCATTGCGGTGAACTGGGTACCGGATATCTTCTCGTTGCGCCTGATCAACCATAGCGTGCGGGAAATTGCCGGCATTCCTGTACTGACCTTGTCGGAAACACCGCTGACGGGCATGAGCCTGTTCCTGAAGAACCTCGAAGACAGGGTGTTGGCGGCGCTGATCCTGCTGTTTGCATCGCCGGTATTGCTGGCCGTTGCCCTGGCCATCAAGCTCGATAGCCGCGGCCCGGTGTTCTTCCGTCAGGAACGCACCGGCTGGACCGGGGAAGCGTTCCGCATCTGGAAGTTCAGGAGCATGCATGTCCACCAGCCGGAAGAGGGCGTGGTCAGGCAGGCGCAAAAGAACGACCCACGGCTGACCCGGGTCGGCGCCTTTATCCGCCGCACCAGCCTGGATGAACTGCCGCAGCTGTTCAATGTGCTGACCGGGGAGATGTCGCTGGTCGGGCCGCGGCCGCATGCGTTGCAACATGACACGTTGTACTCGCAGGACATCGTCGACTACTTTGCCCGCCACAACATCAAGCCTGGCATGACCGGCCTGGCGCAAGTGCGCGGGTTCAGGGGCGAAACCAAGGATATCGAGCAGATGATTCAGCGGGTGGACTCGGACATCGAGTACATCAACAACTGGTCGCTGTGGCTGGATTTCGTGATTCTGGTGCGTACGCTGAATGCGTTTACCGGCAAGCAGGCGTATTAAGTCAAGTAGCTCGTTTTTGTGCAGGAGCGCGCCAGTGAGCTAGTCCTTGTTCAACGGGTGCAGCTCCCTGAACCCCCGCGCTTCCTCCACCAGCCAGTCATGCACCGCCCGTGCCCCCGGCTGGTTCAGCCCGCCCGGCGGGTAATGCACGACATAACGCTTGTGATTGGCGATCGGCACTCCGAAAGGCACGATCAGCGCACCGCGCTCCAGTTCGTCGTTGAGCAACGTGCGCCGGGCAATCGCGACGCCACTGCCGGCAATCGCCGCCTCGATGGTAAGGTGGTTGCGGTTGAAGGTGTGCCCACGCCGTACATCCAGGCCGATGGCGCCGATGCCCTCCAGGTAGAACTCCCATTCGGCATATTCCGAACTGCCACGCCAGGCCGTGATGTCGTGCAGCAGCGGGTAGTGTGCCAGGTCCGCCGGCCCGTGCAGCGGTGGGCGCCCGCGCAGCAAGGTGGGGGAACACACGGGGAAGATCTGTTCGTCCAGCAGCGGCGTCGAGAGCATGCCCGGGTAGCTGCCATCGTTGAGGTCGATGGCCAGGTCGAAATCGCCCGGGTTCAAGGCCTGGGCACTGTCTTCGGCCACCAGCCGCAACTCGATGTCCGGGTAGCGTTGCTGAAAGCGTGGCAGGCGGGGTGTGAGCCACTTGGCCAGAAACGACGGGATCGAGCGCAGGCGCAAGGTGCCGCGGATTTCGCCGGCGTCCAGGCGCAGCAGTTCGGCTTCGATGCTGCCGTAGGCTTCGGCCACCGTCTGCGCCAGGCGCTGCCCTTCGGCGCTCAGTTCCACCCCGCGTGCACGGCGCTGGAACAGCCGGTAGCCCAGGCGTTCTTCCAGCTGGCGCATTTGTTGGCTGACTGCACCCGGGGTGATATGCAGCTCTTCGGCACAGCGGGTGAAGGACAAGTGCCGGGCGGCACAGGCGAACACATGCAGCCAGACGAACATCTGGCCATTGAGTTGTCGTCGCATCGTTTAGTACCACTAAAGCCTTGCTTAGGAAGTTTCGTTGGTCATCCGTGAGCCAGCGCGGCAGTATCGCGCAAAATCGCAATACCGCTCAATTTTTCCAGATATCCGTGCTGCGGCATTAGTCCCGCGCACGGTCAGGCATTAGCATGGCTATCAGTGTTTTCGACCTTTTCAAAATCGGCATCGGGCCGTCCAGTTCTCACACCGTCGGCCCCATGCGGGCGGCGGCTACTTTTGCCCAGGCCCTGCGTGAACAGGGGCTGTTGGCCAGGGTAAGCCGTGTCGAGGTGCGGCTATACGGGTCGCTGTCGGCCACCGGGGTTGGCCATGCCACCGATCGGGCCTGCCTGCTCGGCCTGATGGGGCAGTGGCCGGACCGCATCGACCCGGCCACCATCGAGTCGCGCATTGGCCAGGTGATGCAGGAGCACTGCCTGATGCTCGATGGCAGCCACCCACTGGCGTTCGAGTACAGCCGCGACATGCTGCTGCTCGACGAAAACCTGCCGTACCACCCCAATGCCATGAGCCTGGAAGCCATGGACGGGCAGGGCAGCCTGCTGCGCCAGACCTACTATTCGGTAGGTGGTGGTTTTATCGTCGAGCAGGCCGAGATCGATGCGCCACCAGGCGAAGCGAACGCGGTGGTGCTGCCGTACGAGTTCGACAGTGCTGCGCAGTTGCTGGCGTTGTGCAAGGCCCATGGTCTGAGCGTGGCGCAACTGATGATGGCCAACGAATGTGCCTGGCGCCCGGAGGCCGAGGTGCGCGATGGCCTGCTGCGGATCTGGGGCGCCATGCGCGAATGCGTCGACAATGGCTTGCGCAACGAAGGCATCCTGCCTGGCGGGTTGCACGTCAAGCGCCGCGCGGCGCGGCTGCATCGCAGCCTGCAGGAGCTGGGCAAGCCCAACGTGATCGGTTCCACCCTCAGTGCCATGGAGTGGGTCAACCTGTTCGCCCTGGCGGTGAATGAAGAGAACGCCGCCGGCGGGCGCATGGTGACTGCGCCCACCAACGGTGCGGCTGGCATCATCCCGGCCGTGCTGCACTACTACATGAAGTTCAACCCGGGCGCGTGCGACGCGGATGTGGTGGACTTCCTGCTGGCGGCAGCGGCGGTCGGTATCCTGTGCAAGAAGAACGCGTCGATTTCCGGGGCCGAGGTCGGCTGCCAGGGCGAGGTGGGTTCGGCGTGTTCGATGGCCGCCGCCGGCCTGGCCCAGGTGCTGGGTGCTACACCGCCGCAACTGGAAAACGCGGCCGAGATTGCTTTGGAGCACAACCTTGGTCTGACGTGCGACCCGGTGGGCGGCCTGGTGCAGGTGCCGTGCATCGAGCGTAATGCGATTGCAGCGGTGAAGGCGATCAACGCCGTACAGATGGCGTTGCGCGGGGATGGCGAGCACTTCATCTCGCTCGACCGGGTGATCCGCACCATGCGCGATACCGGGGCGGACATGCATGCCAACTACAAGGAGACCTCGCGCGGCGGCCTGGCCGTTGCGTTTGTCGAGTGTTAAGTAACCAGATCGGCCAACGTGTCCCACGTGTGGGAGCGGCCTTGTGTCGCGAAAGGGCCGCAAAGCGGCCCCTGTAACTCATCCCCTGGGGCTGCTTCGCAGCCCTTCGCGACACAACGTCGCTGCCACAAGTTCTGTGCTCAGTTGCGCTATCAGCGGGCTTTCTGTTTCGCTTCCAGGAAGCTCGCACGCATGTCCTTGGCCCAGCCGTCCAGCACCGGCTTGACGTCATTCAGGGTCAGTTTGGTGGTCTTGTTCTCCAGTTCCTGTCCCGTGCCCTTGCGTACCACCTGGGCCAGCACCTTCTGGCTGGAGCCATCGAGGAACGCAGCCTCCACACCGACATCCACCTCCTGGTCCCGGCCGCCCATTGCAGTGTTCACACCGGCTGAAATCAACGCAATCGGGATCACCTCATAGGGCTTGAGGCCCTCGTTGCTGGTGGACACCGCAGTAATGGCCGGGCGCACCACGATCACGCCCGGGCCGGGGCCCTTGGCCAATGGCACTACGCTGCCCATCTCACGGCGCAGCGCTTCGTTGAAGTACCGGGTGATTTCCTGCAGCGTCTGCGTCGATATGACCTCAGTCGGCTGCGGCCTGGGGTAGAACTGGCTGGGCTCGATGAACACCTGGCTGTACTGGTTGATATTGACCTTCGGGTCGATCCAGCGCATCACTGGGTCGCCCGAAGGGCTCTTGGTCTCTTGCAGCCGGCTGTAATCCTTGAGGAAGCCGGAGTAGTCCTTGGGGTCCACGCGGTTGCTGGAGCAGGCAGCCACGGTAAGCAATGCGGCGCACAGCAGGGTAAGGCGAGGCAATGATTTCATGATGAAAATGCATCCATGATAGGTCGGCCAGAACAACGCTAGCAGGTGCGCGGCAGTTGGCCAGTGGGCTGGATCAATCTGTAGGGTGAAGTCGTTAGCGTGATGTTCCCTTACGCACAAATTCCTACAGTTTCTTGG
>Ga0209676_1000685_pt1 | contig 47807 bp, 43 predicted proteins | sample AraplaCvi_mLB_r2_FD_184282 | JGI IMG/M metagenome (GOLD analysis project Ga0209676, IMG submission 184282) | Arabidopsis root microbial communities from North Carolina, USA - plate scrape MF_Cvi_mLB_r2 (SPAdes) (version 2) | ecosystem: Host-associated > Plants > Roots > Endosphere | place: USA... | reverse complement strand
ACTGTTTCTTCTTCAAATGAATGGTCAACAAACAGCATCGCCTTCTATTCTAACTATGGAAGTGCAATTGACGTTGCAGCTCCAGGTGGAGATAATGGACCATTATACGATAGTCTGTATCGTCAAAATCCTGCTGGAAACTATTTAAATAAACGTGACTTTACCTACCGTACTTTGTCTACATATCCTTCATATCCTGTAGGTGGCGGAAATGCAACTACTCAATTTAGCGATGGTAAATGGCATGGATATTCATATTTACATGGAACTTCTATGGCAGCACCAAAAGTTGCTGGTATTGCCGGGGTGATTAAAGCCGCTCATCCTGAATATTCACCTTCTCAAGTAGCAGCTGCAATCAGACAAAGTGCTGCTGATTATGGAAAATCCGGTTCAGATGCACTTTATGGATCTGGTGAAGCAAATATTTATAATTTCTTATCAAATGACAAATAAGCATCAAGCCGCTGAGTCCTTTCTTAGCGGTTTTTTTCATTTCAGTCGATGCCTACTAAAAAAGAACATTACATAATCGATTTGCCAACCCTAGTCAATAGTAGTATAAAGAATAAAATAGTATGAATTAAAAAAACAAACAAAATGGAGGAATTTTCTTTGACAATCGCACCCTATTCTTTATTTGATACATATAAGAAACATATTTTAAATTTACCAACTCCACTTGAAGTCAATTCCTTTAAGAATGAACAGTTTTTACTCGATCAAGATGAAAAGAAACACTTAGAAATATATTACGCTCCTTTTGAGTACATAAATGAAAATGCAAAAGTTTTAATTGTCGGGATTACCCCTGGTTTGCATCAAATGAAGCAAGCCTATACAACTGTAGCTAGCTTTAAAGAAAATCCAGCAAGCGATGAAGTCATTCTTCACGATGTCAAAAAACAATCTAGTTTCGAAGGTCCAATGCGCAAAAATCTAATTGCTATGTTAGATGAATTACAATTACACAGCTACTTAGGAATCTCATCGACAAGTGAACTATTTAATACTGCTAGTAATTTAGTTCAAACTACTTCGGTAATCACCTATCCTGTCTTCTATAAAGGTAAAAATTATAATGGATCAACGCCTAATATAATTAAAACTGAATTACTAAGAAAGTACATCATTCAAAACTTTGCGCAAGAAATCATGAGAATTGACAATCCACTCATTATCCCTTTAGGAGTAAACGTCTCCAAAGTCTTAACCTTCCTTGGAGAAAACAACTATTTGAATTCAAACTCAATATTACATGGATTTCCTCATACATCAGGCGGGAACGGTCATCGTCATAAGCAGTTTGCAAATAATAAGGAAGATATGAAACAGAAACTGAAATCTTATTTTGGATAGAAAAATTAAAAGTATTTAATGAAATTAAAATAACAATTAACTTAGAAAAAAATTCACTGATCCTTATTTTAGAGTAATATTGAAACTTTCTAAATGAAATACTATATTCTAGCTTTTTTTAAAATTGCATGCTGTTGTTTCATGATTGGTTGGAACGAAAGGTGCTCGACTCCTGTGGAAGTACGGGACAGGTGAGACCCCGGAGGCGCGCCGAGGAGGCTCACCGCACGCCCCACGGAAGCGAGCATCCTGAAGTGGAAACCAGCACATACTTTTTTAAATCAAAATTAATATATCAGTAACATTTTAACCCCTAGACATTCTCCACATTTTCCAATATAATTAGCTAGACAACTAATTTGATTAGCTAGCTAACTAATTTACTTTTTAGGAGAATGAATATGCGAAATCGTCAGCCCTTCTTTTTTTCACTTAATCAAGTTACACGCCAATTTTCAAAGTCATTTAATGAAAATCTTGTACCGACAGGATTATATTTAGCACAATGGTCTGTTATTCGTTACATTAACCTTCATGGACCTTGTACCCAACGTACGATTTGTTCGAATTTGAATATTGAGCCACCTACATTAACAAGAACTTTGTGCAGAATGGAGAGTCTTGATTTAATTGTTCGAAAAGAAGGTAGCGATAAAAGAGAAAAAATGATTCATCTTACTGATAAAGCAATCAATCAAATTGACGATTGGCAAGAGAAAATCATTTCGTTTGAAAATAAAGTGATCAAAGATATATCTGATGAAGAGCTTGAGATTGCACATCAAGTTTTTCAAAAAATGATGAACAATATGAAAGCATCTGAAGGAGAAACAACTGGGGGAATTTTAATTGAATGAACGTTTATGGACAAAGGATTTTATTAGTGTTAGCTTAAGCGCATTTTTTGCTTTCTTAGTTTTTTATACATTAACAGCAACATTGCCTATTTATGTACTAAATGATTTAGGTCAAAAACAAAGTCAGGTTGGCCTTGTCATCACAGTATTCTTAATTTCAGCCGTTATCATCAGACCTTTTTGTGGTATATGGCTTGATACAATTGGAAGAAGAAAAATATTAATATCTTCGTTAGCTTTCTTTGCAATCACTACATTTTTATATTTAATCGTAAATAATTTCTTCGGATTACTTACACTTCGATTTATTCAAGGAATATCATTTGGATTAGCAACAACTGCTTTAGGTACAATTGTAGCAGAAATCATACCTCCAAAACGTCGAGGAGAAGGTATGAGTTATTTTAGCTCAGCAATGATTTTAGCGATGGTTTTTGGTCCATTTTTAGGAATCACGTTTATGAATCATTTCAGTTTTTCTATTTTATTTTTAGTTTGTGGCATTTTTGGAATTCTTTCCTTTGTGTTTGGAATGACGACAAACATCCCAAAACAAAGCATTAGTGCGAAAACTCCGATTCGAATTTCTAACTTAATTGAACGAAAAGCTTTACCGATCTCATTAACAGCAGCATTTATTTCGTTTGGTTATAGTAGTATCATGTCATTTATTACTCTTTATGCGAATGAATTAGGGTTTGTAGAAATCGCTAGCTTTTTCTTTATCGTATATGCGGTTGTAGTATTAATGTCGCGACCTTTTACAGGAAAGTTATTTGACCGTAAAGGTGAAAATATCATTATTTATCCTGGCATCATCGTATTTTCAATTGGACTAATTGTTCTAGGATTTTCTAATATCCCTTCGATCTTTTTACTTTCAGCTGTTTTAATTGGTTTGGGTTACGGTTCAATCGCACCAAGTTTCCAAACATTAGCAATTAGCACCGCAGCTCCTGCAAGAAAAGGTATGGCAACAGCCACTTACTTTATGTTTTTTGATATCGGTATTGGATTAGGTTCTTTCGTCCTTGGAATTGTCACTGCAAAAACTTCTTTCCATTCAATGTACTTTTTATCTGCACTAATCGTTTTATTAACTACTGTAATTTATTATTTCTTGCACGATCGAAAACAAAAAATGGTACCAGAAATCAGCAAGCAAGCAGCTTAAATAGATTTACAAAAAACTCGCCAATATTGGCGAGTTTTTTTACACTGTCTTTTGTTCAATACGAGCATAAATCAACACTGATAAGGAAAACGTAATACTAAAAATGATATGGAGGAATCCAAATGAGTACTGAAAATCCGAATGACGGCTATCCATTTCCAATTTTAGGTGTAAATTTAGATTCAGAGAATAATGTGAAATTAAATGAGGATACATATGAAGTGTATGTTAATGATGAGTTTGTCGGACACAAAACATTAAAAACTGCTGGAGAAAAACTGTCAGATGTTGAAGATTTTTTACGAATTCAAGGGATTCATGATTTTTCCTCTGCCCTAAGAGGAGACCATTTTATGATTCAGACAAATGGAGACTTCGAACATTTGAAAGAGGCATTATCTGTATATTTTAATAATCGGTAGAAAACAATTCATTTTCTAAAATTAAACTCCCCTAAACAACTACTTTTAGGGGTTTTTCAAATAGGAATGAAATGAATGATATAAAGATACTGATGGATAGCATGAGTTATTGCATATCGTTAATATAATAGGAATATCTGTGAAAAACTTTCCTGATTGGAGTGAAACGATATGCTTGAAGTAAAAGGACTGGCTTCTTTTTCACCTTTAGGTCATTTAAATGAGTTTCGAAAAGACCCTCTTCAATTTTTAAGTGATCTTTATCAACAGTATGAAACGATTGTCTCTTTTCGATTTGCCCATCGTAAAATCCATTTACTATTAGAGCCAGACCTCATTAAGGAAGTACTAGTTTCTAAACAAAATTCTTTTCATAAATCTAAACCATTTCAAGAAATGAAAACCTTACTCGGGGAAGGATTATTAACTAGCGAAGATGATTTTCATATGAAACAGCGTAGATTAATACAGCCTTCATTTACAAAGCAGCATGTACAAACATATGCTGAGAAAATGACGATGATTACGGAAGAATTTATCACTTCTTGGGGTGACGAAGAAGAACGGCACACTAGCAGAGATATGATGGAACTCACTTTAGCTATTATTGCCAAAACAATGTTTAGCATGGATATGAAACAGGGTCATGAAAAAGTCGGTAAGCACTTAGATGTAATTATGAATATAGCAACAAAGCGAATCCGGTCAGTCTTAAAATCCCCCTTAGCTTTGAAAACACCACAAAATAAATCACTAACAGAAGCGATTAAGAAAATAGATGATGTATTATATGAAATCATCAAAAATAGAAGTAACTTAGACACACAAAATGATTTATTAGAAGTTTTAATGCGTGCTAGAGATGAAGAATCAAATGAAGGGATGTCTAATCAACAATTAAGGGATGAAGCTATGACTATTTTTCTTGCTGGTCACGAAACAACAGCAAATGCATTGTCATGGTGCCTATATTTAATTTCACAACACCCAGATAAAGCTAAACTCTTATACGAAGAAGTTGATCGTGTACTTGGAAAAAAACGAGCAGATTATGATTCTATGAAAGACTTAATCTATACGCAGCAAATAATTTGGGAAAGCATGCGCCTCTACCCTCCCGCTTGGGTGATCAGCAGAAAAGCAATGAATGACGTAACAATCGGACATTATAAAATCCATAAAGGTGAAACAGTCATGATGAGTTCCTATATCATGCATCGCTCTGAAAAATATTTTTCAAATGCAGATGAATTTATACCAGAACGATTTCAGAATGGTAAAGTGCAAGATGTTCCAGAATTCGTATATTTCCCATTTGGTGGAGGCCCACGCGTTTGTATAGGGAATCATTTTGCCATCATGGAGGCAACACTAGTACTCGCAACATTAGTAAAACAATATTCGTTTGAACTTGTCCCAGATCATCATATGGTCGAAGCAGAACCTCTCATTACCCTTCGCCCGAAGAATGGTTTACGAATGATAGTTAAAAAGAGAAAGTGATAACAGGTTCACTTCGCAATAAAAAACTAAAATGACACTCTATTCAGCATGTTACTCTGATGCTTAAAATAAAGGAAATTCGTCGATTTCCACTCCAAGAGTGGAAATCAACGAATACTTTTTTAATAGAAGTTTAACCCAAATCTACTTCTTTCACTCTTTTTCGACTAGATTCATAAATTCAGGTAAGAAAGTATTCTATATTTGTTGTATAATAAATATTTAGAATATTCATTAAATGGAGGGTATATGAAACAGATACTATGTACTTTTTTAACCTTGGCTATTTTGATATCATCTTCAATACAAACATTTGCAGAAGAGAATAAGGAAATATACATAACAAAGAGAAGTGCTGTTTCGGATAACACATTGGAATATGCAGATAAAATTTTAAATGGAGAATTATTTGTTTCTCCTAATTATCCAGCTTATAAAATAACGACACCTGTAAATTGGAAAGAAGATCCTTACAAAAGTACGACATGGCGATTGTATTATCAAAGCTTGGATGCATTAAGTTATTTAACCAATGCTTATGAAATGACGAATGATCCAAAATACTTAAATTATGGACTAGAGATGATTCAATCATTTTGGAAAGTAAATCATTCTCCAGAAAAAGCTACAGATTCGTATACATATGAGTCACATGCAATGGCGAATCGTACAAATAATTTAATGTATTTCTATCACTACTATGTGAGTTCTCCTATTGCAACTGAAGATATTCAAAACTATTTGAAAGTCATACTTAGAAAACATGGCGTTGTTTTAAACGATGATCAATACTATAACTTCCGTTCAAATCATGGAATTTATGAAGATCGATCTTTAATTGAATTGGCCTCTTATTTTCCAGAGTTTTCAACTAGCTCAGATTGGAAGGAACATGCCTTATATCGAACAAAGCAACATATCTTAAAAGACTTTACCCCAGAAGGTTTACATAAAGAACATAGTCCTCTTTATTTTTTACTCGTGATGAACTTAATTGAAGATATTAATAAAATTGCTGGGGATCCAGAATTGTCACAATTAGTATTAAAGGGTCAAAATGCATTTTCAAAAATTGTTTTATCCGACTTTAGATTACCTGGTTTAGGAGATTCAGATTATGCGTCTGCACAAATCACTAACTCTTATTCAAAGCTGGACCCTGAATTTGAATATGTAATAACAAAGGGAGAAAAAGGAAAGCAACCTCCTCTTGTTTCTAATGTATCTAATTCACTGGCTGTGATTCGTGATGGTTGGGGAAATGATACTTCATCCATCGTCTTTTCAGCAAGTAATTTTAGCGTCGTTCATAAGCATGCAGATGATTTATCATTTCTATTTTCTCAAAATGGACAAGATATTTTCATTGATAGTGGAAAGTATAATTACAACACAAGAGAAGCAGTTCAAAAATATTTGCGTACTACCTTTGCTCACAACGTTGTCACGATTGATGATAAATCATATCCAATTTCATTAGACAATGTGGGAAAATCAAAAATTTCTAATGTTATAGAAAATAAAGACAGTGTCATCATGACTGGTGAACATACGATTTATTCTGGTGTTACTGTTTATCGAACCATCATTTACTTAAAAGAAAAGAAAATAACATGTATTCAAGACGAAGTGCTTTCTGACACTCAACATACTGCAAATCAAATTTTTAATATAGGACAAACAATCCCTACAAAAACTATAGATACAAATACAATTAAATTAAATGACTCCATCACGATGAAACAGCATAATCCTTCTTACCTAAAAGAATATTTTGGACAAATGAATCCGATTCGTGGTTTTGCATCAACGTCTTTTAATGAAATTTTCCCAATTAAACAATTAGATTTTGAATCTAGTGGTAAAAACATTCAATATTTTACTAGTATTAGTATTACGCCAACAACAGTCTCACAGTTTTCATTAGCAGCAGATCAATATCGAATTACATTATCAGATGGGTCAAACTACATTGTGACAAAACCGATAACTACTCCTTTTGTAAGTGCGGTATCTGATAAAAGCTTAAAGATTAGTGGTTTTACACAAGGTAATGCAATCGTAAGTATTCATTCAGGAAACGATACGATTGCCAAAGGTATTGCAAATCAATATGGGAACTTTAACATTAAGATTAACAAGCAATTAGCAGGTAACAAGCTAACAGTAATTGTGAAAAGCAAAAATGCATTTTATGAGGAAGCATCGACCGAAACGATTGTATTAGATAAAACAGCTCCAACAACTCCGACAATACATCCGATAACACAAACGATTAATTTACTTTCTGGAACATCAGAAAAATTTGTTACTATTTTTGTCGAGATAGATCATGAAGTATTTACGACCAAAACCAACTCAAATGGAAACTTTCAATTGAAGATACCAAGACCCAAAAAAGGTATGTCAATTAAAGTTTATGCCAGAGATACAAGTGGAAATATAAGTGATACAAGAATTGTTAAACTAAGATGAAATATGATAAAAGGTACTGTTTTATCCGAACAGTACCTTTTTTACATTGATATACCTTTATCAAAAATAATGATTTCAACATTCACTTTAATTTTTGCTTTTTCATAAAATGAAATCCATTTATCATCATTTTTCTTCCAAACTGAATGATTAAACGCTGACGCATAAATCCCTAAACCTAGAGGGTCCACTTTTGCTTCTTGGAATGATTTAACTAAGTCATTTAATTCCTTCTCTAATGCCTTTTCTATTTCATCTCGTAAAGAATTTTCCGTTTGATCATTTAACTTAATTGGTGATTCATTAATGACAATTGGCATTTTTAGATTAATATTATATTGGTATTGACCTTTTTTATATTTTTTATGAATCCTTCTTCTAATATCCTTCGCATAGAAACTAACTGCATTTTCTCTGAAAATATCAACATCTTTTTTAAATTTATCTAGAGCCAGTGTATATGATAACTGCCCTTCCACTTTATCATTTAAGATTTTAAACAACTGCGTTTCTTTCATAGATAAAGTCTTACTATACAAATTCTGATCGTTTAATAATGTCGTCCCGGTCATCTTTAATTTATTTTCTACTATACTGAGTTCTGGTGCAAACGGTGTGATTCCTTTGTCATAATACATTTGATAATATTTTCGTAATGAAGTTCTTACCGCAACTTCTCTAAAGTTTGCAGTTTCCAATAATTGTGGTAAAAAAATTGATAATCTTGGTTTATCTTTTAAATCAAGATCAAATACATCTGAAACTGAACCATTAACAAAAACAATATCTGCGTTTAGTCTCAACTTCGGATCCCGATATAAAAAATCTAAAGTTGAATACCAGTTTTTATGTTCAATCATCTTTGAACCTATTAATACGGCTTGAACTTTACCACCCGAAGTAATTCCAGTTGCCATTGAATCAAAGTAATTTCTCGCTTCCTTCATAGACAAAGTTTTCACTTCAAAATGTTCATTTTTTTCTTTTGCTTCTTCACTAAAGACAGGGCTTGACATAAACATTTCAACTTTACCTTCTTCATTTACATCTAAACCTAATAATAATGACATTGTTATATCTTCTATATTCATTTTATCTCTACAACCTGTTACACCAATAAATAAGAAAACACTAAGTATACATACTTGAAAAAGCTTCAAACTCTATTCACCCTATATCATTTTTTGATTAAACCACCTATCCACAAAATGACAGGCATCCCAATAATAATGCAAATTCCAATGTTCGTAATATAATTGATCCAAATATTTGTCGTTGTAAAAGTAGGAATTACTAGGTAAGTAATCAATACAAATACAATAAAAAGGAGGAAAAGTATGATGATAAACCTTTTTATATTAAATAACTCAGTTATGCCACACATTCCCGCCCACAAATATGTTACCCATGTCTTTGAAATAACCAATAAAAATAGTGACAATAACACGAAATCTAGTCTCTCGACGTATTGAAATTCAAGAACACTTAAAATATCGATAACCGGCTCATAAATTCTTGATATTTCATATGGACTATAAACTACGAAACAAATCAATGTCACAAATAAATATGTAAAAGTACTCATTGCATTCCCAATAATGACTCCCTTTATTGCCTTTTCTTTTTCTTTTAAATAAGGGTAAACTATCATGATGGTTTCAATTCCTAAAAACGACATTGTAGTAGTAGGGATTGTTTTAAAAATAGGCATCCACCCATCTTTGATGATTGGCAAAATAAAGTATATATTCATATCTTTCAATGTAAATAGAAGCATTAGTAATACAAATACGATAATAGGAAAAATCGTCTCTATATATTTAGCAATTATATGCACACCACCAGAGACTAATTGAAATGTTGGAACTAAAAATATTAATAAAACAATCGTTAAACTTGTTTGTTGAAGTATATAAGATTGAATATAAAGAATTGTTCTTACTAATACCGTATATCCCATAAACAAAAAATAAATGGAAAAGAAAAAAACAATGACTTTCCCAAGTATTTTTCCTAAATAAAATGTAAAAAAGTCAACGAAACTTTTTGTTGGTGCCTTTTCTCTTATCTTGATAAAAGTAATACTGATGATTGTACTAATAAAGCCACCAAAAATGATCGCAATCCAACTACTTGTACCAGATTTATCTGCTAATTCACGTGGAAGGGCTAACATGCCTATGCCGATTTGAACGCCAAATATGATTAATATGAATTGTAATATTGATATATTTATCTTCCCATTCATGACATATCCCTTCCAACAAATTTATTTACTCGTTCCGTTTGTTTTGTTTATTCCATAGAAATCTTAACGGTATTCTAAATAAAGTATCATTTAGTTGTGAAATCTTTAGTGGTGAAAATGGGACGGTGTAAGATGTATTAAAGTTAGTTAAAGTCAAGCCGTGTACAATGAGGACCATCGTACTAACAACAAGGCCAATTAACCCGAATAAAGAAGCCATTACCATGATTGGAAACCTAACAATCCTTAAACTAGACGCCATTTCAAAGTTTGGAATAATAAAAGACGATATTGCTGTTAGCGCAACAACGATGACCATAATATTACTAACAATCGCTGCTTGAACTGCAGCTTGACCAATTACGATTCCTCCTACTACTCCTACAGTCGTACTAATTGGAGCTGGTAGTCGAATTCCAGCTTCTCTTAACATTTCCAGTGTAATTTCCATAATGATTGCTTCAACCAAAGGATCAAATGGAACTCTTGTCCGAGATTCCCCTATTGAAATTAGTAATTTCAAGGGAACAATTTCATAGTTAAAAGAAATGATGGCAATATATAAACCTGGTAAAAATAGCGTGATAAAAAAAGCGACGACTCTAAGGATCCGATTAAATGAACCGACAAGTGTTCTTGAAGAATAGTCATCAATACTTTGAAAGAAAGATAAAAAATTAGAAGGAAGTACAACGACTTCCGCTGACCGATCTAAAATCAAAATGACTCTCCCTTTGAGTAAAGCAGAAGCAGCCTCGTCGGGACGTTCAGTTGTTAATAATTGAGGAAACGGTGAGATTGGATTTCTTTCTAACAATTGAGCCAATTGATTCACATTTAAAATAGAATCTTCCTTTATTTCCGAAATTTTTTTCTGTATTGAAGATAATAACTCCTCTTCTACTACTCCATCTATATATGCAAGTGAAACAGTACGCTTATTTTCAGAACCTATTTCAGTTTGATGTGTACGAAAACTACTATTAGTAATATATCTTCTAAGAAGTGCTATATTTGTTTGGTATGTTTCAACAAAAGATATTTTTGTACCCTTCAGTGAATTATCGATTGTAGGTGGAGAAAAAGGTCTTTGCATTAAGTTTTCTGTTGAATAAATAAAAGCTGCAGGCTCATTTTCTAAAAATAAAATACTTTTACCTTCTAAAATCGATTTCTCTATGTCTACAATTTTATTTGATCTAACTGCATTATTACTCATAAACAGTTCAAGTTCATCTGAACTAGCTGAAATATTATTTACAAATGAATCAACCTTTTGTTCATCTACTAAACCCGTCAAATAAAATAGAAAGGCTTGCTTTTTATTAATAACTAAATTCTTTTTTCTGATATCAGAGGTTGAAAATATTTTACGGATTATATCCTCATTTTCTTCGATATTCCCATCGATATTAATTGTCGATGAGCGTATTTTATATTTATTTTTGAAACTACCATTTTGTAAATCCATTTAGTTACCTCTCAAAAATGACCTAAAATAATTTCACTCCTAGCAACTAAGTTTGTGCATTTTGGGGGTTAAATATGCATGGTATTTTCTTTATAATCCGTGAATTGAATTGAATGCGTTAGTTGATTACAACTCCAGGATGCTTCCTTACCGTAGGGCTTGATCTGAGCCAAATAATAAGCCTCCGGGGTCACAGGAGTCTCTCACCATCCATTGTAATCAACTTATGTCTGCATAGTTAAAAACTCAAAAAGATACAAACTTGTAGAAAATGGCTTCTAACATCAATTGAAGCATCTATAAATAGTTGCGATTCTTTATCTCTATGTAATAAAATTATTTGTAACAAGCTTTCAGATAATAGAGACTGATCGTCAGAAAAATTCGCCTATGGGAGTGGGAAGTTTGAACTTAATTTATGAAGTGATATCAGAAGAAAAAATAGAATATTGTAGAGATTTATGTAATGAACTAATGGCATTCCAGAAATCAAAAGCACATATTACACCAGAATTATTTGATAGCATGAATTTCGATACGAGATTAGTTCCATCAGTTAAAAATGCCATACATAACTATATGGTGATCGTAAAAGATGCTGATAAAATAGTAGGTTATGTTTATGCAAATATCTCACCAAAAGAAGTTTATTCAAACAGCTTTGCTACTTTTTTTGACCTATCATCTGTTGAGAAACAAAATGTTGGTTGCTTATCCCAGTTTTATATAAAAGAAAAATACAGAAAATATGGAGTAGGCTCTGTCCTATTTAAAATGTCAATGAATTGGTTAAAACAATTTGATGATGTAGATGATTATTTCATTTATGTTTCTAATGGCAATGAAGATGCCCTAGAATTTTATAAACGAAAAGGTTTCACAGTCAGTCATGACATATTAGATGGCTTCATTACAGTTTTACGTAGTAATCAAGAATTCAAATGATTTGTAAAAAAAGCAGAGTATGCTCTATTACATACTCTGCTTTTTACTGTCTTTATATTTATTTACTACTCTTCATCTTCTCTTAATAAGTCTGCTAAAAATTTTTCTCGATGCTGTAAGAAGTATTTTGTGATTTGATAATGATCTGTGTCTTCATATGCTATTTTGGATATTTCGCCGTTATCGAAGCTTATTATATTCGCATTAGGACAACCAAGTAAGATTGGTGAATGCGTAGCGATAATAAATTGGGAATTGCCTTCTTCAGCTAAATCATGGAGAATTTTTAAAAATGTTAATTGTCTTGCTGGAGAAAGTGCAGCCTCAGGCTCATCTAGTAAATAGATCGCATCTCCATTAAAACGATTTAAAAATAATGACAAAAATGATTCACCGTGAGATTGTTCATGTAATGATTTTCCGCCATAGCTATTATATGCTCTTGGATCATCCATTTCATCAAGATAAGTTGCAAAATGATAAAAAGACTCCGCTCTTAAAAAGAAGCCATTTGTTATTTTTGGCAACCAAGATAGTCTTATATAGTTACTGAGTGATGATCCAGAAGTGAAAACTTCATAGCTATTATTACGCCCCCCACCAGCTGTATGAAATCCACATTTGTCAGCAATCGCTTCTAATAGAGTTGATTTACCAGAACCATTTTCTCCAACAAAAAATGTAATATTACTTTCTAAATTCAGCTCATCTAACTTTCGAATTGAAGGTATTGAGAAAGGATAGGTAGAAAAAGAGGGTACATCTTCATGTAATAGTGTTATTTTCTTTAAAAACATGTTCATCACCTAAACAAATTATACAATATTTAAAATGATTTTCGAGACATAAAAAAACAACAGAATAGATCTGTTGTCCCTTTAAAAAAGCGTTACAATTGCATTTCTATATAAAATGATTGCTCTTACAATATGGAAAACGCTCACTAGGATTAGTGTCACTTCAAATGCTGATACATGTAGCAATAAGAATTTTTTGCGAAGAATATGCTGTCTGAAAAGCGCTGGAAAGCCCTCATCTTTTTTAAGACATATAAAGTAAAAAAGTAAAATGACAAGATATAAAAAGAAAGCCAGGTCTAGATAAGACCAGTCAATTACATTAGCGAATTTAACACATCCCCAAATAATGACAGCATTCAAGATGCAAGCAACAATCCATGTGAAGAAGGAAGATGTTGTATATATCGTTTTCATTTGATCACGTCTCCTTCTATTTTACAGATATCCTCTGTAGTCAATTTTTACGCGACTCCTACTTCGTTTATGCTTTTTCTCTTCCTTGTCAGATGAAAATTTTTATACAATTGAAAAATGCGCATACACCAAGCTCTTCATTCTCGTGATAAAATGGAAAATATATATTTAGAAAAGGAATGAATCAATATTAATCTACAAGAAAAAGTAAAAAATCTACCTCTTACTCCTGGTGTTTATTTAATGAAAGATTCACAAGGTCATATTTTATATGTAGGAAAAGCGAAAAGTTTGAAAAAGCGAATACAAACATATTTTCAAAATACAAAGACTCATTCCCCAAAAATTAAAAAACTTGTAGCTCATTTAAAGGATTTTGATACGATTCAAACAGATACAGAATTCGATGCTTTTATGCTGGAATGTCACCTAATAAAAGAAATAAAGCCACATTATAATCGAATGATGAAAAGTCCACAGTCCTTTGCTTACTTAGTTATAGATTCTCATAAAAAAGTCCGAAAAATCGAAGTTAGCAATCAAATAACAGACATTGACAATTCTTTCATCTTTGGCCCTTTTACGAGTAGAAGTTTAGTTGAACGAGCGATTAATGGCATAAAAGATTGTTTTAAAATTAATTGTGCATTTTCAACTATTAAAAATAGTGCTTGTCTTAATTATTCATTAGGTACATGCAATGGCGTTTGTTTAGGTGGTAAGGCAGTTGAGGAATATAACGCAATCATTGATCGACTGATTGGTTTTTTGAATCGAACAGATATGAGCTTAATAGAGGAAATGCAACAGATGATGCACCAAGCTTCTGAAGAATTTAATTTTGAAGCAGCTACTAAATATCGAGACTGGATAGACACTGTTTCACTTCTATTAAAGAAAGAAAAAGTGATTGAATTTACCGAAAAAAATCATAATATCATTATAGTTGAGCGCTTAGATGATACTTCCATAAAGATGTTTCTAGTGAAACGTACTCAAGTTCTCTTTAGTGAAATTTATCAAATGAATAACAAATCGACTGACCAATTAATAGAAGCAATTAAATTAAACGCTCAAGTATACTTTCTTAATCATGAATTGAAAGAATCGTATGATGTAAGTCGTGATGAAATTGATGAGGCGCAAATTATTTATAGCTATCTTAATAGCCCAAACTGTCATTCAGTCATCATAAAGGATCAGTGGCTAAAACCTAAGAATTCATCAACTCTTGATAAAGAGCTTTTGAAGATTATCTTAGCACTCTAAAATTTATTCATTTTTACATGTACGGCGACAATTACCTAAATCATCATTTATAATTAGAAGGAATGGATTTAACATTTTTACTTTAGGGAGGTGATAGAAAATGACAAGTAATGTGCGTTTGTCAGATTCTGCAACGTCTCATGCAAAGCCTAATATTGGAAAGGCGATACTTTGCATGGGGTGAGTACTACATTTAATCGCCCAAGTAAGCTTTTTTAAATATTGGCTTTGCACCTTATTTTAGACAAAACATAAATAAGGGGCGTTACAGTCATGACATATTTAAAAGCAACGGCTATTTTACCTGAAAAATTGATTTCGGAAATTCAAAAGTATGTTCAGGGAGAAACAATTTATATTCCAAAACCAGAAACGACTCATAAAAAATGGGGTTCTCGTTCAGGAACCAGAAAATTCATTGACGAAAGAAATATCAAGATCAAAAAAGCTTATAAAGCTGGGACCTCGATTGATCAATTAGCTGAAGAATATTTCCTTTCTATTGAAACGATTAAAAAAATTATTTATACGAAATAAACTATAAAAGCACTGATGCGTATCAGTGCTTTTTTATGGCGAGTTTGACTGCTAATCATTTTCTACATATTAATTTAGATGTATATTGTGTAAAGTAAAATTAATGATTGTATATGGGTATACCTTGATTAGGAGTGAAGAAAATGGAACCCTTTATAAGAAGTGATCAATATAACTTCATCAGAACACAAATACAAGTACTTGTGAATGCACATTCGACTGTTAATGATCGGATTGTGTTGCGCGCATTAAAATCTCTTACACATGAAAAAGTTTTTAATATGTTTTCTGACATAAACGAAGAACAAATTCAGCTACTTTCTCCAATTATCACAATTGAAGATAAGTCAGAAGCTGAAAAAGTATTAGCGCAAATCAAGCCATATGTATTTCCTTTTAAGAAGATTTCCGAACAAGCAATAAAAAAATTATTCCCGAAAGCTAAAAAACTAAAGACGCCTATTTTAGAAAATCTAGATCTAACAGAAATTACTTATTTGGGTTGGGATGATATTGGCTCTAATAAAAAATATATTGTTACCTACTACAATCAAAAGTTAATAGGCTTACAAGGTACATTTAATATAGTAAACAAAAAAGGAATTTGTACATTTTGCCATAAATTTGAAGAAATCGGAATGTTCATGACAAAAACAAAAGGTACGGATCAAGGTACTTTTATAAAGAGAGGAAATTACATTTGCAAAGATAGTAGGAAATGTAATGAAAATATTACATCATTAAATAAACTGCATGAATTTATACAATTAGTGAATGGTTAATGGCGTAATGCAATGTAAAAAGGCAAGCTTTTTAAAAAGCTTGCCTTTCTTTTATTTATTAGGATTCATCCCGTATCACATTAGAAGTCCTCTGTTTTAAGAGTTTCTATTCTTCTGTTTTTCAAACTGCCTAATAATAAAACCTACTCCCAATCCGAAAGTTAAAATGATTAGAGAGATATAACCATTACTTATTTTCCCTTGAAGAAACACAAAGAGTATTGCTGAAATGAATGCAACTAAAATTATTAATAAAATGTCCAACTTTTTCATATAATCATCCTTATTTCGCTCGTTATTTTCTCAAATCATAATCTATTATTATACTATTTCTTTTTTCATTTACAGGTCTTCCTCTTTTGTCGATTAACCCATCTTTTCCAAATTGTTGATAGGTTTTTATCCATCTAGGTAGCATTGAAGTTGTAGGTAGACCTAATTTCTTAGTTACTTAATTCATACCACCGTGTTCCCCAGACAAGTACATTTCAACAGCTTCTATCTTAAATTCTTGACTATAATTTTTAAATTTTTTCCCCATAAAAAAATTCCCCCTTAAGTTGAAGGTACAGCTCTCTTTTGTACCTGGCTACTTAAAGGGGATAATATCAGTAAGCAACTCCTAATGTTCAATGAACATATTATAAAAAAGAAAATTTTATTTGTTTATTCGATTAATTTTTATTGAACTAAGTTCGACTGGGATATAAATCTTATTTTTAAGTACAACATTCCCCATTAAATCATATAGATTCTCAATTAGTACTACGAATAAATTATTATTTGAACGTAATTCATAGTTTTCAGATGGAAGGACAGTTTCTGTATATTTTATTTCAATTGTTGATGAATGAATTAACCTATAAATATCTTCTTCTAGTATTTTTAGTATACTGTGCTGATCGCCTAGATTCATTTGATATTGGGAAGCTGTCTCACTTGGGAACATTGTAAAAGCATGCGCAACTATTTTATTTTTACACTTGTACCACCTATTAAACCTAACCATTACTGCTGAATCTTTATTAAAAATCTTCTTAATGTAATCAAAATCGTCTGAAAAACTAACTTCTAAAGACGCATCTATATCATCAATCGTTTCTGTACAACATTGAAAAACTGTATTATCTATCTTTTCTAATCCAACATTTCGTACATTCACATTTTGTTTTATAAAATTCCCTTGTCCATGGATCGCTTCAATATAACCATCCTCTTTTAGCAATCCCAATGCTTGTCTTAGAGTCATTCTACTAACATTCATCAGCTTAGAAAGTTCTAGTTCTGAAGGTAGCTTACTTCCAATTGGATAGACTCCCTCACTAATTAGTTTAAATAATTTTTCATAAACATTTACGTATAGAGGTATTTTTTTTTTATTTTCACCGTACATATCAACACTCCTTACGAATATTATATCGGGTTATAAATTATTAGCAATCTCGTCTGTTAAATAGTGATGGTAGACACGATCACTCCTCATTTTCATCAAAAACTTGAAATTTCTAACCTTAAGAAAATTGCTTAATTTAATATGTTGGAATATAATTAAATAAATTAGACAACTAACTATACTACTGTATATCATGGTATTATTTTTATATCTTGAAAAATGATGTAATCTATTTCTTTATTTTTAAAAGGGATATATTTTATAAGGAATGAACAAATTACTTGATATACGAGGGTTATTAGTTGAATGATAGGTTTTGATAATGAAGTAGATTAAAAAAGTAGAAATGGAGAGGTAATTATATGACAACACCACATAATACCGCTAAAGTTGGAGAAATTGCTAAAACAGTTTTAATGCCAGGAGATCCGCTACGCGCGAAATATATTGCGGATACATTTCTAGAAAATCCAATGCAGTTTAATGGTATACGTAATATGCTTGGCTATACAGGAACTTATAAAGGAAAACAAATATCTGTAATGGGATCTGGAATGGGAATGCCAAGTATAGGAATCTATTCCTACGAACTATATAAATTTTATGATGTAGAAAATATTATCCGTGTTGGTAGTTCAGGTGCTTATACAGATGAATTGAACATACATGATATTGTGCTTGTAGATAGTTCTTGGAGCCAATCTACATATGCAACCGTTCAAGCAGGTGTAGAAGGTGATATTCAGTACCCTTCTGAGTTATTAACGAATAAAATTGAAGAAACTGCAAAGCAAATAAATATTCCTATAGTTAGAGGCAGAATACATTCGAGTGATGTGTTTTATTATGAAAGTTCTGTACCAAATTATATTGATTTTTATAATAACCATAAGTGTATTTGTACAGAAATGGAAAGCTATGCATTATTTCATAATGCGAAAACATTAGGAAAGCAAGCAGCTTCATTACTTACTATTTCAGATTCTTTAGTTACCCATGAAGAAATTAGTGCGGAAGCTAGACAAACATCTTTCAATAAAATGCTTCAAATCGCATTAGAGGCTTGTCTATAAAGTGTAAAAATATAAAATGCCAATAGATGCAAAAGCATTTATTGGCATTTCTATTTTTAAAAACAAGATATTTTGTATACTCCCAGCCTATCTCACCACAGTTGTCTAGGAAAAGGTTTGTTGTGTAGGACTGAAATTTGTACTTTTAATATATGAATGATCATGCATCATTTTAAAGAAAATAAGTATCTTATTTTAAACGCTCGTGTAATTTTTTTATTTCTTCAGTCTGAGTGATGATGTTATTATTCAATTTTCTAACTGCATCAAATACTAAGAAGATACCAATAAAAATTAAAAATCCAAACAGAGAACTCATCATATAAATTTGTTCCTTCTTCCTATTAGGTTGTTTAACTAACACCGAGAATTTGTTTGACTTAATCAAGTAATTTTCTATTAATAATAAAGTACTCAATTGTTAGTAACAAATACTTTCAAAAGTATCCTCTTTAATTCTCACACTTACGTATTCATAATCGGTTCCAATTCTATTCATACGTTATACATGAAACTTATGTATTTTTTATTCTATAAATTTTAATCTCTTAAACGGATAATATATGATTTGAGCTTTTCCAACTATTTCTGAATTCTGAATGTAATCTAATCCATTTCTACTGTCTTTGCTGTTAAGACGATTATCTCCCATTACAAAATAAGAATTCTTCGGAACTGTCACTCGATCATATTGTAAATACTTCTTATATTCGGCCATTAAATCTTTATCTAGGTAATCTTCTTTGATTGGAACTCCATTTACATTTAGTATTCCATCTTTTATCTCAACCTTATCTCCAGTAAGACCCACTACACGTTTTACATAGTATTTTGGATCATTTTCTTTTTTGATAATAATGACATCTCCGCGCTCTACATCTGAAATGTGTAAAGCTACTTTATTAACAATTAAATGATCTTCATTATGCAAAGTTGGCTGCATTGATGCTCCTTCAACTATAAAGGGAGAGAAAATAAATAGTTTAATAATAAACGCAAACGTAAATGAATAGGCAATTATTTTAATTAATTCCCATGGAATATTTTGTTTCGTTTTCAAATTTTAACCCCTCCTATTAATAATTTAATAACCATATTTTACCATAAAACAAATAACAAAAAAGACTGATTCACAAAATAGTAAGTGGTTTCGGATTTGAAGTACAAAACTTTAAATAACACAGCAATTAGTGAGCGAAAAAAATCTCAAATTAATCTAGTAAATAACAATATAATTAGCATTTGAAATAGGGACTGTCTCATAAGTCTATCTGACAAAGAGACGCCCCTTTACATTTATACAAAAAGAGAATGTGTTGATTTCCACTCCAGGATGCTCGCTTTCCGTGGGGCGTGCGCTGAGCCTCCTCGTCGCATTCGCTCCTGCGGGGTCTCACCTGTCTCGCATCTCCCACAGGAGTCGAGCACCTTCCGTTCCAATCATTATGTGTTAATGAGTGGACTCTAAGAGAACCTATTTTAATATTACTAGCATTTATAAAAAGCTATATTCTTAAATAGTGAAAATCTACTTTTTATATTTTAGGGACAGCCCCCTAGACAATTCTAAGTGTCAACCTGTCAATTAGAATGTTAATTTCATAATAAAAACAAGAGGACCAAATCATATGCGATTTAGTCCTCTAATTACTTATCTATTTATATATTTGAACCCTTTAAAAAAATAGAAATCAGTCTTTTACTTTATTAAACTATTCCGGTTCATTATGATAAATCATCCCATTTTACAAGTTTCTCTAACATAATAGAAATAATCACACCCATAATAAGCCCATTTGTTAAAAACGGCTGTAAATACATTGGTAAGTCACCGAATATTGTGGGAGATATATTCATTAGACTAACACCTACTAATACAGGTGCTGCAATTCTAAAAATTGAATTGGATGTAAATACTTGCCCCTTTGTACTATTAAAAGCAGTTCCAAATAATTGAATATACGCAACAAATAATACAGCATTTCCAACCGTAATTGGCATTGTTGCTAGAAATGTAATAATCGGCGGAATTAAGCCAACTAATGTAAGTAGCATTCCCCCAATTAAAAACGGCTTTCGCTCGTAAAGCTGCGTACTTTGTAGAAATCCAATTGATGATGTAAAAGGTGTATAAGGTACAAGTCCAAACACCGGCGCAATCATTGAAAACAAACCTGTTATAAAAAGCGAATAACGATATTGCTTCGGCTTCGCTTCGATTCCAGTTACTTCAGATGCCGCTTGTAATGAAGCAAAGGTATTACTTAAATTCATTAATCCTGCAAAGAAAGCAATCGCTATGATTCCAAATTCTAGGTTTGGTTTACCTAATGGGAAGAGTGAAAATGTGGCATTTGCCAATTCCATTTTTGGCGTAGAATCTGCAAATAAAATATCATAAAATATCCAACCAACAATCATACCAATTAAGATTGAGAAATTGCTAATATTTTTAGATCCTTTTATCTTCAATATGCTAACAAATAAAACAATTCCTAAAGATAGTAAGCTAACTGGTAGATTCATTTTTCCGTCTTCCGTTATCCCAAGCATTCCTTTAAAAAAGACAAAAATAAGCTGAAAGGATAGTAGGAATAAATAGACTGTCATAACCATTGGTGGAAAAATTCTTTGCACGTAAGATACTAGATTCATTGCAGCTAGTAATAACGTTACGATTCCTGCGGCTATAAATCCAGTCGCAATGCCCCCGCCAATTTGGGTATAGCTTAAACCAATCGCAGGTGCAGTTAATCCTAAATTCAACATGACTCCCCATAATAAACCAGAATGCCCTTCCATAATTGGATACTTATGTCCCTTCCAACCTTGAATAAAAGATGCGATTCCAGTTATTATTAGTGAGCTTCTCATCGTCATTTCAGTAACACTTGAAGGAAGATGAAATGCAGCTCCGATTGAAATTGGAACTACTACAGTGTTTGCAAAAATAAAAAATAACCATTGAAAAGAAGAAAAAAGCGTTACAGAGTCTTTTAAGCTTTTCATCTTGTCCCCCTCCTTGTTTACATTTCTAAGATTTTTGTGAATACAATTGTTCTCCAACTTCTTTTTTCATTTTCATAGAAGTTGAAAGTATGACACCAATTATTATTAGGAGCCCCCCAGATAATTGAGAAATCGTTACATTATTTTTTAAAATAATCAGTCCTACAAGCATAGCGATAAATGGTTCAAGATTCAAAAACATGGCAGCCTTTGAAGCACCGACAACTTGAATTTGATGATTCCAGATTAAAGTACAAATACCATGCATCAAAATGGCAGTGACAATTAATAAAATCCAAGGATAAATATCCATACTAATCTTTGACGTTTTTTCTGTTGCCAGAAAAGGTACTAAACTACCAAATCCAATTATATTCGAATAGAGTGAAATTGTAATAGAATGATACTTCTCTGTTAATTTCTTGATCATGATGATCGAGATTGCAAAAGTGAGCATCGTGATAAAAATCCAAATCAGTCCAATTGAAACATTGAGCTCTTTACCATTTGTGATGACTAAAAAGACACCTATAAGAGCAACAATCGATCCGATACAAAATTGCTTTGTTATTCTTTCTTTTAGAAAGATTGATGCTAAAAGTGCTGTCGTAATCGGTGCAAGTGCAAGTATTAATGCGGAGGTTGTTGGGTGTGCTGTTTCTAGCGCTGCATAAAATGACCATTGATTGATACAAGTACCTATTAATCCTAACAGAAACATCAAGAACCAGTCTTTTTTATGAATCTTTCTCCATTTATTAACCATAACGGCATAGATCATCATAAACAGTACGATAAAAAATAATCTGAATACTGCAAGGAACATCGGTGGGAATGCCTTAACTAAAATGGCTCCAAAAACAAAATTGCTCCCCCAACAGATTACACAAATTAGCAAAAACAAATAAAATTTAACCATGGTAGAATCCTGCTTTCTGAGCATCTATTAAACAAACGAAAAAGGAAATCCAGAAGAATCTAGAAATCCTTTTTTCGAACAGACCATTTACACTTGAATAGATTGATTTTGCTTACCTAGAGAACCAAATACGATGTTGCCTTTATACATGACAGCTTTCCGTTCAGTGCGCCTTGCAATGGCTTCAGCTGAGCAGCTTGCTGAGGTAAATACTAAATTAGCAGCATCGCCTACTTTTGGCCAAACTTGATTTCCTTTAACATCTAATGGCGTAATTCCACCTGTAATATATTTAAGAGATTGCGATAAAGAGACTTCATCGATCCATTTAAAGCGTTCAGCAAGACGACCAGCTCTCTCTAAAATATCGCCTGTTCCTAAAGGAGACCAAACATCAAAGATATTATCATTCCCAACTGATACCTCTACGCCTCTTTCATTTAATAAATCAACTGGGGGCATATTTCGATTAATTGGGACACTAGTGACAATAGAGATCCCTGCATCCGCTAACATATCTGCTAACTCATTGACTTCTTCCCTAGCAACATCACCTAATCCAAATGCATGGCTAATGGCAACTCTTCCTTCCCAGCCTGCTTGTTTTGTTAAAGCTGCTAGTCTTTTCATTGTAAAAGTACCTAGATGACCTGGATCATGTAAGTGTAAGTCAATATCAGCATTTCCTTCCGTTGCTAATTCGAATAATTCAACTAAAGAAGCTTCAATATTTTGGTCAACTACGGCAGGGTCAACTGCTCCAACAATTCCTGCACCATTTCTTAATGCTTCTCTTACTAACTTAGTAGATTTGGATCGTAATAATCCATGTTGTGCAAATGCGACAATCTCAGAGCTAAGTTTATCAGAATAGTTCTCTAATGCCATTTGAACCTGTTCCAAGTTTTTCAATCCTATTTCCGGGTAAATATCAACATGCGTTCGTACATGTGCTGACCCTGATGCTAAGAGGATATCAAGTAAAGCTTCTGCACGTTTATTTGTGCTCGTTCCAATTGTAGGAAGTACATTTTTTTCATTTTCAAATCGTTCAATTACACTAGAAGTAGGTGTGCAGGCTCTCCAAACATCGCCCATTAATGTTTTATCTAAATGAACGTGCTTTTCAATAAATGAAGGTAATAATAATAACCCTCCTGCATCTTCCTCGTGTAGATCGGTACCGATGAATTCACCTTTCACAATCTTCACGATGATTCCATTCTCTATTAACAAATGGGCTAGCTCAGTTTGTGTGCCTATTACCCTACCATTTTCTTTTTCATAGCCACATTCTAATCGTACATTCTTTAACCAATAAATTGCCTTCATGAACTCATCCCTTCTCTTCATAAACAGTCAATTTTACTTCAATGCTGATTCTACAACTAGTCCTCCATAAGCGAGTCTACCATGTGAAATCACTGCATTGCGATTAACTCTTCTTGCAACAGCTTCTGCTGAACATGATGCCTCAACAAGTACCATACTTGCTTCATCACCAACATTTGGCCATAAGCGCTTGCCATCTTTGTCCAGTGTCTTTACTCCACCGGTTATAAATTGAAGTGATTGGGATAAGGAATATTCGTCTATCCATTTATATCTTTCAGCTAAACGACCAACTTTTTCTAACATATCGCCCGTACCATATGGTGACCATGAGTCATAAAACCCATCACAGCCAAGTGCAACATGGACTCCGTAATCATGTAGTAAGTCAACTGGTGGCATGACACGATTGATCGGTACTGTTGACATAACCGAGACGCCTAAATTTGCTAGAATACTAGCCATTTCACGTGATTTTTCAATTGGCACATCTCCTAGTGCAAAGGCATGACTTAAAGAAACTCTATTATTCCATCTGGCATCTTCAATCAAAGACGTTAATTTTTGAATTGTATAGAAACCTAAATGACCTGGGTCGTGTATATGAATATCAATATCAGCATTAAATTCAACAGCAATATCCATCATTTCATGCAGAGAAGCTTCTATATTTAAATCAACACCACCTGGATCTAGACCTCCTACAATTGTTGCACCTTCATTCATCGCTTGTCTCATTAAAGAGCTTGAATTTGTTCGCAACAAACCATGTTGTGGAAAAGCGACGATTTCATGAGTCATTTTCCCCTCAAATGTTTCAAGTGCTTTTTGAATTTCTTCTAAATTTTTCAAACCGATATAAGGGTCGATATTTACATGTGTTCTAACGTGAGTTGCGCCACCTTTTAATAAAAGTTGAAGCATTTGCTCAGCTCGGTGTTGCCCTGTACTTGCAAGCTCAGCTAACTCTTTTGCTTCTAAGTTTAGACGCTCTATTAAATTTGCAGCTGGAATGCAAGACTTCCACGGCAGTCCTAAATAAGTTTTATCAAGATGGTTATGCATTTCTTTAAAAGCTGGTAGTGCTAATAAATTTCCTGCATCATGAACTGATGTTTTAGTTGAATCAATTGGTATTTCTGCTAATTGAATCGTGTCAATTACACCATTATTTATATAAAGATTGTATAATTCTGTTTTTGTACCAATAATTTTTCCGTCTTCAAATATAAATCCATCATCAAGTGTAACGTTTAACAGCCAATATGATTGTTCCATTTCATCACTCTCTTTAAATGAAGTTTAGATATTCGTTGTTTCTAACGTAGAAATTGAACCACTTACGATATTACCTCTAAAGATAACCGCTGCACGTTTTGCTCGTCTTGCAACTGCTTCAGCTGAACAACTTGCTTCAACAAGGACAATATTAGCTTCGTCTCCAATTTGTGGCCAAACTTTTTCTCCTTTGTTGTTTAAAGGAGTTTTTCCACCAGTGATAAATTGCAAACTATTTGCTAATGATTTTTCTTCTATCATTCGGAATCTTTCAGCTAAGCGACCTACCTTTTCCAAATTATCACCCATACCAAATGGTGACCAATGATCAGTTAGGCTATCATTACCTAATTCAACCTTTACACCTTTTTCATGTAATAATGGGATTGGAATCGTTCTAAAAATAGGTACAGTTGAAGTAATTGAGATACCTAATTCTGCAAATCTTTCTGCAATGCTAGTTGCTTCAACAACTGATAAGTCTGCTAATCCACTTGCATGACTAACAGTTACTCGACCTTGCCAGCCAGCTTCTTCTGTTAATGCAGCAAGACGTTGCATCGTAAATAGGCCAAGATGATCTGGATCATGTAAATGCACATCAATACCAGCATTTGACTCTACAGCGATATCCATAATTGTTTCAAGTGATCGTTCAATATTTTCATCAATCGTTGCTGGGTCAACTCCTCCAACAAAGTTGGCACCATTTCTCATCGCTTCTTTAATTAGACCTACAGAGTTGCTACGCAATAGTCCGTGTTGTGGAAACGCAACGATTTCATAAGATAATTTATCTTTATATCCTTCTAAAGCTTCAATTGTCGCTTCAAGATTTTTTAATCCAATGACAGGGTCTACATTACAGTGTGTTCGTACATGTGTTGAACCGTAACTCAATAATAAATCGAGCATCTTTTCTGCTCTTTCTTTGGCAGTTGGTAATAACTGAGGTAACAAAATTTGTTCTTCTTCTATGCGTGTTCTTACGCCATTATAAGCGGGCATACATGCCTTCCATGGCCCACCATAATAAGTTTTATCAATGTGAATATGCATTTCTTTAAACGAAGGGATCATTAGAAGACCGTTCACATCATGCTGAGGAATTCCATCCGTAATCGGTTCGTTCTTTAAAATAATCGAAGCTATTTTCCCATTTTCAACCTTTACATTGTAGATCTGAGTTGCAGTTCCGTTAATTGTTTCATTTTCTTGATAAGTAAACCCATTTTCCAGACGTACATTTGTTAACCAATATGATTTTGACAATCTAATCACCCTTCCATTCCAATTTATATTTGTATCTATTACATTATAAATCTAATAAAACTGAAATCATTTCAGGATATTTACACATTTTTATGTTATTTTTACTATTTGTAAGCAATTACTAGCGTAGAAAAAGTTCACCTATAAATAGATGAACTTTCAGTGCATTAACTACGTACAAAAAATAAATTTCAGACTAATAGAAAACAATGTGACCACCATGTTAAGTTAATACTTATGATTGCAATAATCACCACGAAAAAGAAGAAAGCAATGAAAAAGTGAGAATTTGAGAGTTGTCTGTCGATTATTTAATTGCTACATCATTGATTTCTAAATAACCAGAAGGACTGATTGAAAATCCTTTTACATCTTTTGCTACTGCAGCGACATTTTCAATTACTCTTACAGGAATATAAGGTGTGTCATTCATTTCAATTTCCTGAGCCTCTGCATAAAATTCTTTTCGTTTTTCTTCATCTTTTTCTTTACGGGCAGAATTAATTAAGTCATCAACCTTTTGATTGCTATAAAAAAACGTGTTTCCTGCTCCTCCTTGGGAGTCTGTATGAAACAGATTATATTGGTTATAATCCGCATCGCCTGTTGCATTTCTCCAACTAATGATGAACATTTCTGATTGTCCACTATTTACTTTTTCAACAAACGATCCATATTCCATAACCTGAACCTTTAGATGAATCCCAATCCCAATTAACTGCGATTGTAAAACCTCTGCTAAGTTCACTCTTTCTTTACTATCCATCGTTAAAATTGTTGCTTCAAAGCCTTTTGCATATCCTGCTTCAGCCATTAATTTCTTGGCCTCTTTTAAGTTATACTCATAGGCTTTTAGCTTTTCGTCATATCCAAATACTTTTGATCCCATTAATGAGTTTGCTTTTACACCAACATCATTAAATACTCCTTTTATGATTGAATCCATTTCAACTGCATGAGCAATTGCTTTACGAACTCGAACATCATTAAATGGTTTTTTCGTCACATTAAATCCGATATATTCTGTTCCATACCCTTCACTTCGATAAATATCCATTGCTTGAGATGACTCTACTTGATCCATAACTGCTACTGGAAGTGGTTCAGCAATATGTGCTTCACCTGTTTCGATCATTGAAATCCTTGTAGAATCTTCAGGTACAACTTTGAAGACTACTTTGTTAACTTTTGGCTCATCTCCCCAATAATCAGTGTTTTTAACTAATGTAATTTCTTGTCCTGGTGACCATGATTCAAACTTAAAAGGACCCGTTCCATTCGGTTCTTGAATAATTTCTTTACCGTATTGATCAATTGTCTTTGGACTAATAATGCCTCCTTCATGATTTGCTAAAATTGAAAGTAATGGTGAGAAAGGCTCTTTTAATATAAATTGAACTGTATACTCATCTATCACTTTTATTTCTTTTACCATTTTTAAAACGACCGCTCTAGGTGAAGCTACATTTGGATCTAGTAATCTATCAAACGTCTTTTTTACGGCAGAAGCATTAAAAGGAGTACCATCATGAAACTTAACATCATGTTTTAGTTTAAATTCCCAAGTTATATCATTCAGTTGTTTCCACTCTTCTGCTAGCATTGGCTGAATTTCATTATTTTTATCTCGTTGCACGAGTCCTTCATAAACTTTATGATGTGTAACACTCGCAGCATTAATAGTGGACATAAACTGCTGGTCCAAGTTCTCAGCATCTGATAGTCGAGCGATGACTAAAGTTCCTCCTTCATTTGAATTTTTGTTCGGGTCATTTGCTTTTGTGCCTACATTTTCATTAGATGAACATCCAGTTAAAATAATAGCCATAATCAGTACAAGAAAAATCTTTCCAATCTCACGTTTGAATTTCATGGACTTCGACCCCCTGCTTTTATTTTGCAACCTCAATATTTATCTAATTATATAAAATATTCAGAATATTATTTTCAAAAATCTTTACTATCTTTTTCAGTTTCTTTACCAATTTCAATTCCTTTACTCTCGTCAATATTATTTCGAATTCATCATGTTTTTGTCATTTCAAATGTCTTGAACTGATTTATTCAATCGCTTTGACAGTTTTAAAAGATGGTTTAAACAATTCATCTTCTGGCAGCTTTTGGTAATCTCTTTCCATATATCCATTTCTCATCTTTTCAAAATAAACTTGCCCTTTTTTCTGCAATTCTTCTAAATCTACATTTGGAATCTGTTGGTCCTTCATGACGATTTTGCCATTAATGATTGATAATTTCACATCTCTCCCTGTTGCACTGACAAACATTGTTCGAATAGGATCATCGATTACCCCCATATGAAATCCATTCAAATCAATGGCAATCAAATCTGCCTTCGCACCTTTGGCAATTCGGCCGAGATCATCCCGTCCAAGAAAAGCTGCGGCATCGAGCGTCACAGAGCGAAAAAAGTCAGCATAAGTTGACCCTTCGACCTCTTTTTCAAATAAACGAGAGAGCATGCTTCCCGTTCTTACATTTTGAAATATATCGGGAGGAAATGTATCTGTACCGATTGCTATATTGATTCCTTCCCTTTTATATTTTGCAAATGACTCTAATGCAGATCCGTGTCTACCGATAATCAATGGGCAATGTATAACTGTTGTGTTTGTTTCTTTTAGTAGAGAAATATCATTATCAATATTACAATTTGCTTCGCTATACCCTGACACAAAATGTGCATGTGGAATCCCTGTTTTTTTGCCAAGGAATCCTAAATTATATAAGTATCTGATTGGTGTGACACCATGTTCATTTAATATTGTGTTAAATTCAAAACTACCTTGAGCAGCATGAAGCTTGATTGGAACATTTAATGCTTCACTATATTCTTTTGTCTTTAGTAATACATTTGCAGTTTGAGACTCAACTCTTTCAGGAGCTAACATACCTCGAACTAATCCATCATATGCACCATCAAATTCTTCAATGAATTGTACCGCTCTCTCAAGACCCGCTTCTCCCTCCTTCTCATCCCAATGCATTCTTATCGTTCCATCCGGTTCAACAACTCGAATCCCACATTGATAACTTGGACCAAGATAAATTCTTAAACCTAAATTAGCAGCATGTTTTGCAGCAACAGCTAATTCTTCATATGTTTCGGCCCACTTCTTATAAAAAACTGAAGTAATTGGCATTGCCGTTGTGATTCCATGAAGAATGAGTTGAGAATACGCATAAAGAGATTTAAATTCTTCCTCCTCTGCAGTCATCCATTCACTATGACCTTTTTCGATATATTCTCTAGACCAAAGTAGATTCTTTTGTCTTGTGACACTCGCTTCTAAATGTAAAATATCATGATCGATATCTCCTAACGCATTTAAATCAATAAATCCTGGACTAATGACCGCGTTGCCAGTATCGATCACCTCAGAAACCTCTGCATCATAATTCTTTCCCACATAAATGATCGTATCATTTTCATAAACGACTTCTGCATTTTCTAACATAACGTGATCCTCACCATTAAAAGCAATGACATATCGACCTTTAAGCTTTGTTTTCATCTTAATCTCCTTTTCAATGTTTCATTTTCAATTTATCTTTTTTCATCAACAAACTTGCGGCATGTCCCAAAAAATGCTCAATAAACTGAGAAGACAGCATATTAAACTTATGCTGCCTTTCCATGTATATCTAGTAATTATTTGACTGTAATATCTTCAAGCATTAAATAGTTTGCAGGGTTTAACCATAAACCATTAACGGATTTTCCATATACAGCTAAATGTTCGTAGTTACGAATTGGTACATATGGTACATCTTCTCTTTCAATTTTTTGTGCTTCAGAATATAATGCCTTACGTTTTTCGCTATCAGATTCTTTACGAGCTGATTCAATTAATTGATCTACTTCAGGATTACTATAGAATGCACTGTTACCCGCTGCACCTTGTGATTTACTATTGAAAAGATTATATTGATTATAGTCTCCATCTCCAGTTGCATTTCCCCAACCACCGATTGAAACTTGATGTTCGCCTTTTGCTGTTGCTTCAATATAAGCTCCAAATTCTAGAACTTGAATTTTCACTTTGATACCAATTCCTTTTAATTGTGACTGAATAACTTCTGCCATATTAATTCTTTCTTTACGATCACTTGTTGTTAATGTAAATTCTAAGCCGTCTTTTACCCCAGCTTCTTCTAATAATTTTTTCGCTTCATTAATATCGTATTCGTATCCTTTAATTGTTGGATCATATCCGAATACCTTTGGACTCATTGTAGAATTAGCCTTTGTACCAATATCGTTATAAACCCCTTTAATAATTGCATCGACCTCAATTGCATGTGCTACTGCTTTTCGAACTCGAATATCATCAAATGGTTTTTTCTTCGTATTGAAACTTAAGTATTCAACAGCAAGTCCGTCTGTTCTGTATAAGTCCATTGTGTCTGATGCTTCTATTCTTTCAATTTCCGTTACTGGGACTTGATCTGTTACATGTGCTTCACCAGTTTCAATCATTGCAATCCTCGTCGCATCCTCAGGTACAACTTTAAAAACAACTCCATCAATTTTTGGTTTATTTCCCCAATAATCCTTATTTTTTGATATCGTAATTTCTTCACCAGATTTCCAAGAATCGAAGACAAATGGCCCTGTTCCTACTGGATTTTGTCCAATTTTATCACTGTTCTCTGTAATCGATTTTGGACTAATGATACTACCCTCATTACTTTCAAGAATTGATAATAGTGGAGCATATGGATATTTCAATACAAATTGTACTGTTGTTTCATCGATTACTTTAATTTCTTTAATCATTTCTAATTTACCAGCTTGAGGTGAAGCTGTTTTTGGGTCTAGTAGTCTTTCAAAATTTGTTTTTACTGCATCTGCATTAAATGGCGCACCATCATGAAATTTCACACCTTCTTGTAGTTTAAACTCCCAAGTTACGTCATCAAGCTGCTTCCACTCTTTTGCAAGTAAAGGCTGTGGTTCCATATTTTTATCTGGAACAACTAATGTTTCATACACCTTTTCATACACAACATTTGCAGAAGGGATATCTGTAATGAAATGCGGATCTAATGTCGTCGCATCGGATAGTCGTGCAACAACTAATGTTCCTCCTGCTTGCGCTTTTGTTCCCGATGCATTGCTGCTTGTTTTATCTGATGTACAAGCTGATAAAACAGACGAGACTGTTAATAGTGATGCAAATAATAATCCAACCGTTTTCTTTCTCATTTTGATTCCTCCATTTCATACTTGCCTTTGTTTCTCCAGTTTTTTGTAATGAGTACATCAGGCTTAATCAAATTATAAAAAAAAACAAAATTTTATATTTTCAGAATCTTTACTCGTTTTTTTAATATCTTTACTGCTTTTCCACTTCATATTTACTTCAATTCTTATTTTGAATAAATTTAATGAAAGAAAAGGAGGAACTACAATGAAGCCAGAGATCGCTATGAATCAATCTGAAATGACTATTGTAAAAAAAGAATCTCAAAAACTAAAACGCTGGAAAGCCTTTTATAAGAAGTTTAAGAGAAATAAATTGGCACTGATTGGTGGATATATTGTACTGTTTTATATTTTAGTGGCTATTTTCGCACCAATCATTTCACCACAGGATCCTTTTAAAATTGATTTAGTAAACAAACTCCAGCCCCCTTCGTTCGATCATTGGATGGGTACTGATGATAAAGGAAGAGACATATTAAGTAGATTAATATTTGGGAGTCGACTTTCATTAACAGTTGGGTTTGTATCCGTATTCTTTGGGGCAGCCATCGGAATTATCCTAGGTTTATTGGCCGGATACTACGGAAAATGGATGGATACGATTATTATGCGAATCGTTGATGTACTACTTGCTTTCCCTGGAATCTTACTTGCTTTAGCTATTATTAGTGCACTTGGACCAAGTTTAATCAATGTAATGGTAGCAGTTGGTGTATTTTCAATTCCGATGTTTGCTCGAATTGTACGTGGTTCAACTCTATCAGTTAGAAAGCTTGAATATATAGATGCCATTCGTGCTTTAGGTGCAACGGATTTAACAATTATCATTAAGCATATTTTTCCGAATATTCTATCACCTGTAATCGTCCAAGCTACTCTTCGTTTAGCTACCGCTATTCTATCAGCAGCAGGTTTATCTTATCTTGGTTTAGGCGCACAACCGCCATCACCTGAATGGGGTGCAATGTTAAGTAGTGGAAGAGATTATTTATTTAGTGCACCACACATTGCTTTATTCCCGGGAATTGCGATATCAACTCTAGTACTTGGCTTTAATATTTTTGGTGATGGTTTAAGAGATGCACTTGATCCTAGAATGAAAAAATAAGGAGGAAAGCGAATGTTACTATTCATTATTAGAAGAATCTTACAAACAATACCTGTTTTACTCGGAGTAAGTTTAGTCGTTTTTCTTATTATGCAGATGGTTCCTGGAGACCCTGCTACACTTCTTGCAGGTGAAGGTGCAACAAAACAAACAATTGAAATGGTCCGTCATGAACTTGGATTGGATCGTCCAATCATATACCAATATTTTGATTATGTATTTCATGCAATTCAAGGTGATTTCGGCGAATCCCTTCGTAATAATCGACCTGTTTTAGACGAGATTATGATCCGACTACCTATTACATTACAACTTGCTCTTGCAAGCATTTTGATAACAGTTGTTCTTGGTATGATCGCCGGTATAATATCAGCTACCAAGCAATATTCGATGGCAGATATTTCGATTATGATTATTGCACTATTAGGAATCTCTTTACCTAGTTTTTGGTTTGGGCTCATGCTAATCTATTTTTTCTCTGTTAACCTTCATATATTTCCGGTTGCAGGTTGGGGAACGATTCAGCATATGATTCTACCTGCCATTACACTCGGAGCAGGTGGTGCGGCAATTGTTGCCAGAATGACACGCTCAAGCATGCTAGAAGTTGTACGACAAGATTATATTCGTACTGCAAGAGCCAAAGGTTTAAAAGAACATATCATCATTTACAAGCATGGACTGAAAAATGCATTAATCCCAGTCATTACAGTTGTTGGCCTTCAATTTGGTGCCCTACTTGGTGGTACTGTATTAACAGAATCAGTTTTTGCGATAAATGGACTTGGTAGATTAATAGTTGATGCGATTCGTACAAGGGATTTACCAATGGTTCAAGGTGGGGTTTTAATCGCCTCTGTCATCTTCGTATTTATGAACTTAGCAGTTGACGTACTATATCGATATTTTAATAAACGAATTGACTTAAACTAAGGAGGTACTTAGATGAAACAGGTGAACGAAAACATACTAGAAGTTAAAGATCTCGAGACCTACTTTTTTACAGATGAAGGAACGAGTAAAGCAGTTAATAAAGTCAGTTTTTCATTAAAAAAAGGTGAAACACTCGGAATCGTCGGTGAATCTGGAAGTGGCAAAAGTATTACTTCCTTATCACTTTTAAGATTAATCCCTTCACCTCCTGGAAAAATTGTTGGAGGTAATATTTACTTTAAAGGTGAGGATTTACTATCTAAAACCGATAAACAAATGCGTTCAATCCGTGGCAATGAAATTTCTATGATCTTTCAAGAGCCAATGACCTCATTGAACCCCGTTTATTCAGTCGGCGAACAAATTGCAGAAGTGATCCGCCTTCATCAAAACCTTGGAAAAAAAGAAGCGTGGCAAAAGGCTATAGACATGCTGAAGCTTGTTGGAATCCCCTCTCCAGAAAAAAGGGCAAAACAAGAGCCACACGAGCTAAGTGGAGGAATGAGACAAAGGGTTATGATTGCAATGGCACTTGCATGTCATCCTGAGGTATTGATTGCTGATGAACCGACGACAGCTCTTGATGTAACCATTCAAGCACAAATATTAGAACTCATTAAAAATCTACAAAAGGAATTCGGAACTGCAGTGATTTTAATTACTCATGACCTTGGTGTTGTATACGAATCATGTGACCGTGTTGCTGTTATGTACGCTGGAAAAATTGTTGAATATACAACAGCAAAAGAACTATTTGAAAATCCTAAACATCCATATACGATTGGTTTATTAAACTCTTTACCACGTTTAGACATGGATCAGGAAGAATTAACAACGATTCCCGGTACTGTTCCTAGCCCATATAATATGCCTAAGGGGTGTAGCTTTGCTCCTCGTTGTGCTTTTGCAAAGAAAATTTGCGAAGAAATAGTCCCTGATTTACAACATATTGATCAGAGTACACAAGTTAGCTGTTGGAAGCATACTGTTCAGTGGGATCGAGAATTTGTTTTACATGAGAAAGTAGGTGTTGAATAATGAGTATCACAGTTGAAGAGAAAAAGGTTTTATTAAGCGTAAATCAATTGAAGCAATATTTTCCAATCAAAGGTGGAATTTTTGGAAGAACCGTTAATCATGTAAAAGCTGTTGATGACATTAGCTTCGATATCTACCAAGGTGAAACGTTAAGTATTGTTGGTGAATCTGGTTGTGGTAAATCAACAACTGGACGTGCAATCCTACGACTAGATGAACCTACTAGCGGTACTATTCAATTTCAAGAAAAAGATTTACTTTCTTTAAGTAAGAAAGAAATGCGTAAAGTAAGAAAGGATTTACAAGTTATATTCCAAGATCCCTTTGCCTCACTGAATCCAAGACAGACTGTGGAACAAATCCTTAACGAGGCATTAGCCATTCAAAATGTAGTACCAAAGGAAAATAGAAAACATAGAATTGAGGAATTACTAGGTCATGTTGGCTTAAGACCGGAATCGATGGAAAGATATCCTCATGAATTTAGTGGAGGTCAGCGTCAGCGAATTGGGATCGCTAGAGCTCTTGCAGTTGAACCAAAATTAATTATTTGTGATGAAGCTGTTTCTGCACTTGATGTATCTATTCAAGCTCAGGTATTAAATTTGTTAAAATCACTACAACGACAATTTAATTTAACTTTCTTATTCATCTCACATGATTTAGGAGTTGTGAGACATATATCTGATCGTGTAATGGTAATGTATTTAGGCAAAGTCGTGGAAATCGCGGATAAAAAGTCCATTTTCGAACAGCCTCAACATCCGTATACGAGAGCATTATTATCTGCCATACCCGTACCAAATCCGGTACAGAAAAGAGAACGAATTATTCTAACTGGTGACGTTCCTTCACCGATTGATCCACCAGGTGGTTGCCGTTTTCATACCCGCTGTCCTTTCGCAATCGATATTTGTAAATCACAAGCACCAGAGTTGAAAATTTCTGCTCAAAACCATCAAGTGGCTTGTCACATCGTGTCATAAGTAGTATAGTTTTTCGAAAGGTAGCATTATAAATTAGTTTGTAGAGAGATAGCTTTACGATTAAAATATTTTAAAATTGAGGTTCATCGATGCTTAGTTACGAGGGATTTACATTATTAATTATGCTATTTATCTTAGCTCCTATTATGGGAGCTATTGCTCTTTTATTTCTATTTGTATTTGAGAAAAAAATAGATCTGCTTGAAAATAAAAACAAAGAAATTCGCTTAGAACAAGCACTTCAAGAAGCTCAATATAATAAATTAAACCAGCAAATCCAACCCCATTTTTTATTTAATACACTAAATGTTATTTTAGGGTTAGCACGCTTAAATAGAAAGTCTGAATTGATTCGTGCGCTTGAAGCTTTTTCACAATTCTTGAAATTTAAATATAAAGCATCTGAACCATTAATCCCACTTGAACAAGAAATTCAATATACAAAGCATTATTTAGATATCCAAAGTATTCGATTTGGCGATCGACTGAAGATCGCTATGGATTGTCCGAAGGAATTATTTATTGCACTTGTTCCCCCATTTATTTTGCAGACTTTGGTTGAAAATTCATTTAAACATGGTTTAGAAAAAAAAGTTGGAGAAGCTCTTCTCAACATTCGTTTCTACCAGGAATCAGAGTCTGTTTTTTTAGAAGTAATTGATAATGGATTAATGGGTTTAAATGTTTCAGTTTCAGATCACGATGGACATGGATTAGACAATATAAAAAAGCGTTTAGAGTTATATTTTAATGACCGAGCCCTCATTCAAATTTCGTCAATTGAAACAGGTACGAAGGTAGAGGTTGTTTGGCCACTAGTTTACAACACGACAAATGAGGAGGTAGCCAAAAAATGAATGTATTATTAGTAGATGACGAACCTTTAGAACTAGAACAGATGGAATACATGATTAAAACTACATTTCCTTTATGGAAGTTTCATAAAGCTGCCGACGCATGCCAAGCTCTAACAATTAACCAAAATCACAAAATTAATATAGCCTTTTTAGACATTAATCTACCGGGGCGGTCTGGCCTAGAATTTGCAGAAGAATTAAGAACAATCAATAAAGAGGTAGATATTATCATGGTCACAGCATATCAAAGTTTTGATTATGCTAGGCAATCCATTAGAATTGGTGTTGTTGATTATTTAACGAAGCCAGTTATTGAGAGTGATTTACAAAAAGTGTTAGCAAAGTATCAGGACACTCAATCGTCCAATGATTATTCAAGCTTAATTTATCAAGCACTTTTATTTATCCATGACAATTTTACAGAGAAATTAACACTTACGGATATTGCACGAGAAGTGCATACAAACCCAACTTACTTAAGTAGAAAATTTCATGAAGAAGTCGGTATGCCGTTTTCGGAATACATTATTCATTATAGAATTCAAGCTGCTAAACGATTCTTAATGAATAATCCAACCTGGAATATTTCAGATGTTGCTGAAAACTCAGGGTTTAATAGTCAGCATTACTTTAGTACATTATTTCGCAAAATAGAAGGAATTACACCGAAAGAGTATCGTGAGAAAGGAAAGTAAACATTGAATCAACGATCATTTAAAGAATATGTGCAAGGCCCCGTTCAAATTGGGATGGGAATGGGTATCCTCTCCTTATTAGCACGCTGGGTTACAGGCTCAACAATTTTATCTTCTCCTGAATCAATGGTGAAATATGGAGTATTCGGTGGAATTGGGTATGCGTTGATGGGAGCATTCGCTTTATTTGCTTTTAGTTTTATCGGTAAAAGAGTTAGAAGGGATTTTCCAGAGGGGTTAACGATCGGAGATTATTTAAAAACAAAGCTGAATCCACTTGGCTATTGGACATTCGTTTTCATATTAATCGTAACGAGTTTACATATTTTATTTATCCAATGTATGGCTGCTTCTACTCTATTTAGATTTTTATTCCATTCCTCCCTTTCTGTTGAAATGTTTCTATTTATTTGTTTTTGTGTTCTGTTTGCAGGATTTGGTGGGTTAAAAATGATTCATCATCTGGCAGCATTTAAAGTCATTATCATGTTTGCTGCGGTCATACTGATTCCTTTATATTTTTTCGTCAAGGAAGGAATTCAACCTGTTTATGACGGTATACGTCTTTATCACCCTTATATGTTAGTGATTAATCATTATGATATATGGAGCTTTCTCATTGCAGGCATGCTCGTAGGATTCGGTCAGTTTTTCTTTGACCTTACATCTTGGCATCGATTATTTATGATTGAAATCAAAAAAGTACCTTTAACTTTTTCATTAACCGGACTAATTTGGCTGATCTTCCCATTATCATTTACATCACTGTTTATCATCGTCATTTTCACAGGTGGTTTTTCTGATATTCAATCTATTTTAGTTGGACTGGCAAATAAAATTACGACTCCATTCTTTTTTATCCTGTTCGTTTTATGTGCATTTAGTGCCATAACTTCTACATTTGGAGCAGGTCTTCATTCTCTAGTCAGTTTCATCGTAGTGAATGTAATCGGCCAGTTCCGTAAGTACTCCAATGAACAACAAAAACTAAGAATGGCATACTTACTATCTATTTGTATTGGTGTTCTCACATACTTTTCTACAATTCTAAACTCCTCTTCAATTGTAGAATTATTATTTTACTCAGGGAATATTTATTCCGCATTATTGGCGCCAATTGTTTCAATTGTATTTAGTAAGGGCAAAGTTTCGAATATCATTCCATTCAGTGCTGTTATCGGTATCATAATTTCATTCATTTTTCTTCCGTTTGCAAGTGACTTTCAAAGTATTTGGATTAGTGGATTTGCATCTTTTTTCATTGTAATGACACATACAATTTTCAAATTTACTATCAATAGAAAAGTTCATCATGTAAAACAGCAATAAACTCTAGTTAAACGAAAAGAGCATCGGATAGGATGCTCTTTTTTTACTACATTCTAATTGTATAAATTAATTTCCACCTTTGCTAGGTGGTGGGTTTTCATTTCCACCTTTGCTTGGCTCTTCATTTCCACCTTTACCTGGTTGCTCTGTTTCGCCTTTACCTGGTTGTTCAGTTTCACCTTTACCTGGTTGCTCTGTTTCACCTTTACCTGGTTGCTCTGTTTCACCTTTACCTGGTTGCTCTGTTTCACCTTTACCTGGTTGCTCTGTTTCACCTTTACCTGGTTGCTCTGTTTCACCTTTACCTGGTTGCTCTGTTTCACCTTTACCTGGTTGCTCTGTTTCACCTTTACCTGGTTGTTCGCCTTGGCCCTCACCTTCACCTGTTCCTCCGCCTTGGCCTCCACCTTGGCCTTCGCCTTCACCAGTGCCGCCTCCAGCGCCACCACCTTCACCTGCTCCGCCTCCAGCGCCGCCACCTTCACCTGTTCCGCCTCCAGTGCCGCCACCTTCACCTGCTCCGCCTCCAGTGCCGCCACCTTCACCTGCTCCGCCTCCAGTGCCGCCACCTTCACCTGCTCCGCCTCCAGCGCCGCCACCTTCACCTGCTCCGCCTCCAGCGCCACTGCCATTTCCTGCACCGCTTCCAGCATTAAATTTCACAACTGCATAAGCATAAGAAATAGATTCAAATGTAGCTTTGTCGACTGCGCCAGTTACTGGGAGTCCATGAGTTTTTTGGAAATATCTAACGCCTTTAACTGTTAACCTATTATAATGACCAGTAATTTTACCAGAATAACTTCCAATCGATTTCAACATTCCTTGTACTACGAAAACATCAGGTCCTTCTGATCCTCTTCCAAATGCAAAACCTGTCGTAGATAAACCAAGTACTAGCATTAATGATAATAATACTGTTTGAATGCTTTTTCTACCAAAACGAATGATAGATTGATTTTTGTCATGAGCAATTTTTGCTCCATCAAATTTCTTCACTTGCTACACCATCCCTCAAAAATTAAGAATTTTTTAAACTACAAATTTTACTATTCCCTTTTCATTTTCAAAAATTCATCTTTCATATATCAAAAAACAATAAAGATTCCTTGAATGAAAGGGTGCTTTTTCGAGGTCAATTAAAGTAACAAGTGAGAAATTAAGCATTAATGAATCAAGAGAAATTAAAATCGAAAAATTAAAAAGCCTAGTTCATTTACTGAACTAGGCAATAATGTTTAGCTATATGTTAATTAGTTAACTGCTACATCTTCTAAAACTCGAACAAATTCACCTTTGTTCACTGGGTAACCAGCTTGAGCAATTTTGACTTTTACAATTTTACCAATCATATCTTCAGTTCCTTTAAACACAACTTTAAGATAGTTATCAGTGTATCCGATTAGATAGCCTTCATGACCGTCTTCAGTGTATGTTTCTTCTGGAATTACTTCAAGAACATCGCCATCAAACATTGATGCGTATTCTTTTGCCAATTGGTTTGAAAGTTCGATTAAACGATGTACTCGTTCATTTTTGATTTCTTCATCAACTTGATCTTCCATACGCGCTGCAGGCGTACCTGTACGTTTTGAGTATGGAAATACATGAAGTTCAGAGAATTTATTGTCTCTAATAAAATTATAAGTTTCCATAAATTCTTCTTCTGTTTCACCTGGGAACCCAACAATTACGTCAGATGTAATCGAACAATTTGGTAGTACTTCACGTAATTTTTCAATTCTTTCAGCAAACTGTGCCATCGTGTATTTACGACGCATACGTTTTAAGACTGTGTCAGAACCTGATTGTAATGGAACATGTAGATGTCGTACAACAATATTTGAATGACGTAAAACCTCAATTACCTCGTTAGTAATTTGGCTTGCTTCAATTGATGAGATACGAACACGTTTTAAGCCATCAACAGCTTCTAAGTCTTTTAATAACATTGAAAGATTATAGTCCTTCATGTCTTGACCATATCCACCTGTATGAATACCTGTTAATACGATCTCTTTATAACCAGATTCAACTAATTGAGTTGCTTGTCGAACTACCTCTTTAGGATCACGAGAACGCATTAAACCACGCGCCCAAGGTATGATACAAAAAGTACAGAAGTTGTTACAACCTTCTTGAATTTTTAATGATGCACGTGTACGATCAGTGAATGCTGGTACATCTAATTCCTCATAAACACGTGCTTTCATAATATTGCCTACACCGTTAATTGGTTGACGTTCAATACGATATTGCTCGATATAATCAAGCATTTTTGTTCGATCCTGTGTACCGACAACTATGTCAACACCCGGAATCGCCATGATTTCAGCTGGTGATGTTTGCGCGTAGCAACCAGTTACACAAATTACTGCATCTGGATTTTTACGCACGGCACGACGAATAACTTGTCGGCTCTTTTTATCACCTGTATTTGTAACTGTACAAGTATTAATTACATAAACATCAGCTTGGCTTTCATATTCCGTACGGTCATAGCCTGCTGCTTTAAATAGCTGCCAAATTGCTTCTGTTTCATAATGATTAACTTTACAGCCTAATGTATGAAAAGCTACTTGTGGCATTTCTTCACCCCATTAATTCAAAATGATAGGAGGCAGCCGCTAATACATAAAATGGTGCTGTTTCTGTCCGTAGAATTCTAGGTCCTAATCCACAAAGTTTTGCACCTTTAGCTGTTAGCTGGTCAACTTCTTTTTCAGACAATCCACCCTCGGGTCCGAATACAACTAATAATCGTGTCCCTTCTTTTAATGATTGGAATGTTTGAACGAGCTGTGCTGTTTCTCCTGTTTTTGCACTTTCTTCATATGCTACAATACACGCATCAAATTGCGGTATGATATTAAGTAATTGTTGAAAAGCTACTGGTTGTTCGACTGTTGGAACAATATGTCGATACGATTGCTCTGCAGCTTCCTTTGCAATCTTTTGCCATCTCTCAGCCTTTTTACCTGCTTTTTTATCATCTAATTTAACGATCGAACGAGCAGCAGCAAATGGCAAAAATCCAGAGGCACCAAGTTCTGTTCCTTTTTGGACAATCAGTTCTAATTTATCGCCTTTTGGAAGACCACTTGCAATCGTAATTGAAATTGGCAGTTCATTTGTATTCTCAACATATTCTACAACAGTCGCAGTTACTGTTTCACTAGAAATATTTGTAAGGACACACCGAACTGTAGAAGAACCTGGTACTGTACAAATAATTTCTGCTTCTGGCTTCATTCGCATGACATTTGAAATATGATGCGCATCATCACCAATAATTGTGACAATATCATTTTGTAGTTGTGTTGCTTCTATAAAGTATCTTTGCATATTAAATCACTTGTGCTGGTTTTTTTGCGATAATAGCAACCCAGTCCTCCAAATGAATCACTTCTTCAATTTCAAATCCAACTCGCTTCAGTTCATCTTCTATATCTTGTTGCTTCGAACCGATAATACCTGAAGAAATGAATGTTCCTTCTGGTGATAAAACATTATAAACATCTTCTACAAAGCGAAGAATAATTTCTGCAAGTAAGTTTGCTACAACAACTTGGAACGGACCATCGATTCCTTGTAAAAGATTGTTTTGATCTACTTTTACAACATCGTCTACTCTGTTTAAACGAACATTTTCTTTTGCACTATTTACCGCTACATCATCTAAATCATATGCTTCAATATTTGTTGAACCAAGTTTAGCCGCTGCAATACTTAATACACCAGAGCCTGTTCCAACATCTATAACACGGTCTGTTACTTTAACAACCTTTTCAAGTGCACGAATACACATAACAGTTGTTGGGTGAGTACCAGTACCAAATGCCATACCTGGATCTAATTCAATAATCAGCTCATCATTTTTTTTCGACTCATATTCCTCCCAAGTAGGAACAATTGTAAAACGATCTGAAATAGAAATCGGATGATAATACTTTTTCCAAGCAGTTGCCCAGTCTTCTTCATTCACTTCATGGATTGTAAACGTATTTTTACCTAAATCGATATCAAATGAAATCAGATTATTGATTGCTTCTTTAATTCCGTCGACAGTATCATTTAAAAAACTATTCACAGGAAGGTATGCTTTTACGATTACACCTTCCTCTGGATAATCTTTTGGGTTTAGTTGGTAGATTTCACCGTACACCTGCGCTCGTTCCTTCGTCAAATCAAACACATCCTCAATGACAACACCACTTGCACCTGCTTCGTGTAAGATGTTAGAAATCGGTTCAACCGCATCTTGTGTAGTGTGAATACTTAACTCTGACCATTTCATAAATCTACCAACTCCATTCATACTCTCTTCTTTAGTCGGCAATACCCTCTAACCAATTCCAATGGTTTAGAGGGTGCCATTTATTTTACTCTTCAATTATTATTGTTACCATTTTCTACCTTACATAACGGCGAACTTGTATTAATGAACAACTCATTCGTTAAAATTCTTTACAGCACGTTTTAACTTTGTAAAAAATGAATCATGTTTATCGTCTTTATGGTCTTTACCAATATTATAGAACTCTTCTAGAAGCTCTTTTTGACGACTTGTCAGCTTCGTAGGTGTAATGACTTTCACGATTACGTGTTGATCACCTTGACCATATCCACGAACATCTTTAATCCCTTTACCTTTTAGACGCATTCTAGTACCAGTTTGCGTTCCTGCAGGTATTTTTGTTTTCACTTTACCATGAAGCGTTGGCACTTCAACTTCATCGCCTAATGCTGCTTGTGCAAAAGTTAATGGTAATTCACAGTAAATATCATTTCCATCACGCTCAAAGAACTCATGATCACGAATATGGAATGCAATATATAAATCCCCTGCAGGGCCACCATTTTTACCTGGTTCGCCTTGTCCTGATAAACGAATTTGTTGTCCATCATCGATACCAGCTGGGACTTTCACCATGATTTTCTTGCGTGTTTTCACACGTCCTGCTCCATGACATGTATTACATTTATCTTTAATGATTTGTCCAGTCCCTTGACAGTGTGAACATGTTGTACGGTTAACAATACGTCCAAATGGTGTATTTTGTTCAACACTCATTTGACCTGAACCACTACAATGTTTACATGTTTCTTTTGACGTTCCAGGTTTCGCACCTGATCCACTACAAGTGTTACATGTTTCTTCTGTTGGAATTTCAATTTCTCTTTCCATTCCAAAAGCAGCTTCTTCAAACTGAATTGTCATTGTATATTGTAAATCAGCTCCTGCTCTAGGTGCGTTTGGATCACGGCGACGACCGCCTCCATTTCCACCAAAGAACTGACTGAAAATATCTTCAAATCCGAAACCTCCACCACCAAAGCCGCCTCCGCCGAAGCCTTGGTTTGGATCAGTGTGACCAAACTGATCATAATGAGAGCGTTTTTGGTCATCCATTAACGTTTCATATGCTTCTTGTACCTCTTTAAATTTTTCAGGTGCATCAGCATCTTTATTTACATCAGGATGATATGATTTTGCTAACTTACGAAACGATTTTTTTATCTCATCTTTTGAAGCACTCTTACTTACACCAAGCACTTCATAATAATCACGTTTACTCATAGTGTTTCAATCCGCTCCTTTCACATAAAGAATATTTTAACATATTCTGTGCTTTTCTAAAAGAAAATAAAGAAAACTCGTCGACTGACAAGCCTTTTAGGCGAAGTCAGAGGCGTAGTTGCAATTATACTTTATTCATAAAATTGGCTACTACGTCGAGTGCTCATCATTGCTACCAATTTATACTTTCTTAAAGTGAGAAAAGTCAAAGCCAAGACTACCCTGACTTTGACTTTCCCTTTGTATCTATATATTTTTGAACTAACTTTAGTGACTAGACTCTATCGTTAATTATCCAAGCAAAGTAATCTTACTATTAACCTACTTGTTTTTATACTATATGAGGCTAAAGTGAGTCACTTTCGCTTAGTATTTTATTTCTCGTCTTTTACTTCAGTAAACTCAGCGTCTACTACATCGTCTTGTTTTGCTCCACCTTCTGCACCTTGAGCTGCTTGCTGAGCTGCAGCTGCTTGCTCATAAAGTTTCATTGATAAAGCTTGAACGATTTCTGAAAGAGCATCTTTCTTCGTACGGATGTCGTCTAAGTTTCCAGCTTCTAAAGCAGTTTTTAATGCATCTTTTGCTTCGTTTGCTTTTGTAACTTCTGATTCATCAACTTTACCTTCAAGATCTTTTAATGTTTTTTCTACTTGGAACACTAATTGATCAGCTTCGTTTTTAAGGTCTACTTCTTCTTTACGTTTTGCATCAGCTTCAGCGTTTAATTCCGCTTCTTTTACCATGCGTTCTACTTCTTCGTCACTTAAGCCTGAAGAAGATTGAATCACGATGTTTTGTTCTTTTTGCGTTCCAAGATCTTTCGCACGAACAGTAACGATACCGTTTTTATCGATGTCGAATGATACTTCGATTTGTGGAATTCCACGTGGTGCTGGTGGAATATCAGATAATTGGAAACGACCTAATGTTTTATTGTCATTAGCCATTGGACGCTCACCTTGTAGAACGTGAATGTCTACTGCAGGTTGGTTGTCAGCAGCTGTAGAGAATACTTGTGATTTACTTGTAGGAATCGTAGTGTTACGATCGATTAATTTAGTAAACACTCCGCCCATAGTTTCAATACCTAATGAAAGTGGTGTTACGTCTAGTAATACTACGTCTTTAACATCACCAGTTAATACGCCACCTTGAATTGCAGCACCTAAAGCTACTACTTCATCAGGGTTAACACCTTTATGTGGCTCTTTTCCTGTTTCTTTTTTGATTGCTTCTTGAACTGCAGGAATACGAGTAGATCCACCAACTAAGATAACTTTATCGATTTGGCTAGCTGTTAAGCCTGAATCTTTCATTGCTTGACGAGTTGGGCCTAATGTTCTTTCTACTAAGTTATGAGAAAGCTCTTCAAATTTCGCACGAGTTAAGTTTAACTCTAAGTGTAATGGGCCAGCTGCACCCATACTGATAAATGGTAATGAAATTTGAGTAGATGTGATACCTGATAAGTCTTTTTTCGCTTTTTCAGCTGCATCTTTTAAACGTTGTAAAGCCATTTTATCTTGGCTTAAGTCAACGCCATTTTCTTTTTTGAATTCTGCTACTAAATAATCGATGATTACTTGGTCAAAGTCATCTCCACCAAGACGGTTATCACCAGCAGTTGCTTTTACTTCAAAAATTCCATCACCTAATTCAAGGATTGATACGTCGAATGTACCGCCACCTAAGTCATAAACTAAGATTGTTTGGTCTTCATCCATTTTATCTAAACCGTAAGCTAATGCAGCAGCAGTTGGCTCGTTAATAATACGTTCTACTTCTAATCCAGCAATTCTACCAGCATCTTTAGTTGCTTGACGCTCAGCATCGTTGAAATAAGCAGGAACTGTAATAACAGCTTTTGTTACAGGCTCTCCTAAGTATGCTTCAGCAGATGCCTTTAAGTTTTGAAGAATGATTGCAGAGATTTCTTGTGGAGAATAATCTTTGCCTTCAATATGTTCTTTATGAGTTGTACCCATATGACGTTTGATTGACATAATTGTGTTAGGATTTGTAATCGCTTGACGCTTTGCTACTTCCCCAACTTGACGCTCTTCATTTTTAAACGCAACAACTGACGGAGTTGTACGTCCACCTTCTGGATTTGGAATTACTTTAGGCTCTCCGCCTTCTAATACTGCTACACAAGAGTTTGTTGTACCTAAGTCAATACCGATAATTTTACTCATTGCATGTTCCTCCTAAAATCTAGAAAAATATTTTATAATTATTTTTTATAATTTGATTATGTTGAATGACATTAGGTGTAATCTGGTAGTTGCAATCAGAGACTGGCAAAGTATACTTTACCATTCACAAGCACTACTAATCATTGCCCTAATGCTGTTCTATTCGTTAACTTTAACCATTGAAGGACGAATCACTCTATCTTTCAACTTGTAGCCCTTTTGGAATTCTTGTAGGACTTCATTTGATGGTTTTGAAGAATCACTTTCTTGCATTACTGCTTGGTGGAAGTTTGGATCAAACTGTTCTCCAAGTGCAGGAATTTCTTCAATCCCTTCCTTCTTAACAGCTTCCACTAATTGACGATAAACCATTTCCATCCCTTGTTTTAAAGATGCAGTTTGCTCATCAGTTGTTTCAATCTGTAATGCTCTTTCGAAATTATCTAGTACAGGTAATAGGTCCGTTACTAGACTTTGTGCACGATAAGTCATTAACGATTGTTGGTCCATTAATGCACGACGTTTGTAATTTTCAAAGTCAGCATGTAGACGTAAGTATTTGTTTTCTTTCTCGTCAATCTCAGCACGTAGCTTTTGAAGCTCGTCTTCGTTTGAATTCACTTCTTGAGTTTGTTCTTCTGTAAAGATTGAAGGTTCTTCAACAGTAGTTTCTTCATTCACTACCTCATCTGTAATTGTTTCTTCTTTTACAAGATCTTCTTGACGTTCTGTCATGTCACCTTCACCTCCTATTTTTTTATATGTAATCCATTGTTTCTATTCACAATGGATTTATTCAACATCCTTAGATGAAAATAATAAGTTTAATTGTCCTGTTATTAAATGCATTAGTGAAATCACACGAGAATATTCCATTCGAGTAGGTCCTAGCACAGCAAATGTACCGATTTGATTTTCACCTAAAGAATAAGTCGCACTGATAATACTAACGTTTTCTAAACCAGACTTTTCGTTTTCTTTACCAATTTTGACACTTAGCCCTAACTGTTCAATTGGAAGAATACTCTTTAATTCATCCTTTTTTTCAATTATGTTTAACAATACTCTCATCGTTTCTACATCATGAAATTCCGGCTGAGCTAAAATATTCGTTTTTCCACTCAAAAACAGTTTTTGTTCAATTGGTACATCAATTGTATTCGAAACCATCTTTAGCACGCTCTCATAATTAGAAACATGTGAACGTAAGATCATCGCAACTTCTTTATAGAGTTTGTCATTTAATTGATGAATTGGTACATTTATTAAACGCTCATTTAATATATTTACCATTTTTTCAATATCACTCATCGACACGCCTGG
>Ga0209676_1000684_pt1 | contig 47908 bp, 44 predicted proteins | sample AraplaCvi_mLB_r2_FD_184282 | JGI IMG/M metagenome (GOLD analysis project Ga0209676, IMG submission 184282) | Arabidopsis root microbial communities from North Carolina, USA - plate scrape MF_Cvi_mLB_r2 (SPAdes) (version 2) | ecosystem: Host-associated > Plants > Roots > Endosphere | place: USA... | reverse complement strand
GATTTGCCTCTCCCTTTTCAATTTGTGCAAGTTGCGCTTTACTTACACCTGTAGCCTTGGCAACATCGTCTAAGCTTAAATGACGCTGTTGTCGAATCTTTTTTAATTGAAAGGCTAAATTCCGACTCATTTGTTCCATTTTAATTCACCAATTTCTATTGTTTATTTTATCAGACATATGTATACTCTAATAAACATCAAGAACTATAAAACTATTCCATCATTAGTATACATGGAAATTTTTAAGAAAGGACGATCTATTTATGACAAGTACAACCGATTTTCAGAATGAAACGGTAAACACGCCAGACGATAGCTTTTTACAAGGCGTGAAAGATTGTATTCCCACTTTACTCGGTTATATTAGCATAGGACTCGCTTTCGGTGTTGTAGGTTCCGCTTCCGGGTTATCTGTACTCGAAATTGCACTTTTAACTATACTCATTTATGCAGGCTCTGCACAATTTATCTTTTGTGCACTTCTTTTAACAAATAGCCCTGCCTCTGCTATTATTGTAACCATTTTTGTTGTAAATCTACGCCATTTACTAATGAGTTTAACATTAGCCCCTCATTTTACACGCTATTCCATGCTAAGAAATGTTGGTTTCGGCACATTATTAACGGACGAAACATTTGGTGTAGCTGTTACAAAGCAAATGCAAACTGGTAAGCTATACGGCAAATGGATGGATGGGCTGAATATAACTGCCTACTCATTTTGGATTGTTTCTTGTGTAACGGGCGCCTATTTGGGACAATGGGTGGCAAACCCTGAAAAATGGGGCTTAGATTTCGCATTGATCGCTATGTTTGTGGCACTTCTAGTTCTCCAACTTAGCAGTGTAGGCAAAAGTAAAATAATGCATTATCTTATGTTAATCGGCTATATGTTTGTTATTATGTATGGTCTTTCTTATATTGTGCCTTCGCATGTGGCTGTTCTTCTTTCAACAATGATTGTAGCAACTATAGGGGTGGTGACAGATAAATGACGACAACTGCTACTATGGTATGGCTCATCATTGGCTGTGCACTTGTAACCTGGCTACCACGTATTATTCCTTTTATGTTCGTCCGAAGTGTTAAGCTACCAGAGGTTGTATTAAAATGGCTAAGCTTTATCCCAATCTGTATTTTGAGTGCCCTTGTCATCGAAAACTTATTGGATACCGAAAATGGAAAAATTGTTACACTTAATTGGCCTGTATTTATTACATTTGTGCCAACGCTTATGATTGCACTTGTTACCAAAAGTTTATCTATTACAGTTGTAGCAGGGGTTATCATTATGGCAGCTGTAAGATTTTTCATGTAAAAAAGGTCAGTCTTAAAAGTGAGAAAGCTATCACTTCGGACTGACCTTTTATAGTAATATTAAATATGCCTTTTCATAATTACGTCGGAATCGGCTTTGTGCACCATATGACGTGGCGTTCTTAATCTGAGTTCCTCCATTTCAGCTCTGTACCGAAAGTGTAGGTACAGCTGTATGAACAACCGCTGAAAGTAGTTAAAGCGTACCTTTGTTTTTCTTCATTTTACTCGCTAGCCAAAAACCTACTGTTAACGAAAATGCATCGATGACGAATATGATAGACGGCGATGTATAACCTGCATAGACAGATGCCGCCATAAGCGCAATGGCTAATATTAACGCAACATACCGATTATACGTAATTCGAGTAAACAATAATACGAGTAATGCAGGTAAAAATAACGCTAACACCATTTTCCCGAAAACATCCATTATATATCCCTCGGCTCAGCTAGTAATAATCCAATACGATAATGATCATTGCTATATATAACATGCTGTGTTAAGCGTATTTCATTGTTACGATCTACTACTTCTAGACGACAATGTGCAGCATTTAATTGCAAAGCCTCGTATAAATCATTTTCAGTAAAAATGGCCTCACCGTTTACTTTACGAATACATTCCCCTGCTTGTAAGCCCATTTTTTCAGCTGGTGAATCAGGTAAGACAGCCGCAATAATAGCACCCCTTGAACTTGGGGCAACCGCGTAAATATCCGTTTTATCTTGCTGCGCGTAGTAGATTGAAATAATGATACGAATCACTATACCAATTGCTAGCGTTATAAAGCCGATGAATGGCTCCAAGGCAGCTGCAAGTCCACCTATTAAAATTAACTGTCCTAGCATTAGCACTGATCGGCCAATTTTAGGCAATTGCAAAGCCGGTAATTCTTTTCTCGAAAGCTTTGAAAAGCCAATAACGATTGGGAATAGTACAAGTGCAAAGGTACTCTCACCTAATGTGAATTGTGGCCAATATGGGAAATCTACTGGAATAACATCACCAGGTATTACAAAGAAGATTGGTAGTACCCATACATTTCTTGAACGATAGACAATTGCCTGCATACCTCGCTTCGTCTTTTCAACTTGCGGTGTCGTGACCATTGCTGTTCGACGAATTAACATCCCCTCCGCAATCACACATAGACCTGCTAAAATCGTAATCGTTACAATGGAGCCCGCTAATAAATTTTCACCTTCTATAGAGATTTTCCACCAAGAAAATGTCCAATTGAAGTGATACATCAACCATATCGCTAACGTCGCAAACCCCATCGTATAAATAGGTGAAAGGGCATTAACAAAGTACAATATTAGTGCCAATGCAGAAATAGCGATTAACATCATGATAAAAGCTTTTGGCACCGTTAAACCTAAACCAACACTCACAAACGAAATAAGGAGGGCAGATAACCAACCATATTTCCATTGCCCCATTAGCTCTGTCCAACCCCAAATAATACGTCTATTAAAAAATTTACGCTCCTGCTTTACACGCCTATAACCTAATAAAATCGCAAACAAAATTGCGATATACATTAATGGGTTGATTAAAAAGCGGCCAATCGCTGTTACAATTTCTAATAATATATCACTAACCATACGAACACCCGCCGTTTCTTTCTAGAATACTATGAATTTATTGTATCAAACGACTACACTCTTGCGTAGTACAATCTAGTAGAAAGCCTTCTATTCTTATTTTTTTCGTCATTTTGGTGGATGTCCCCATTTTTTATAATAAAAAATGAGGACATGAGACCAACTATCAGTCTATATCCTCAATCAAACTATCACTATTTTTTATTCTTCAATATTATGCAATAAGAAGCTTGTCGCCATTTGGAACTGTAAATCATTTTGACGATCCTCTTTATATTTTTTCAACGTTTCGTTTAAGCTGTTAAAGAAGGTAGTGTCCATATTAAAATTCCCTTCTGCTTTTTTCAACTTCTTATCGTCTCGATAAAGCTTAACAGCCTCCTCCGTTGATTCATCCAAGTAACCATCTAAACGAGCAATTTTATACCCTAGCATTTTTAAAGCATTTTGCGTATAAGCAACCTCCTCACTCATGTCACCCTCTTTAAACTTTCCTGATAGCGGGTGCATTTGGAAAGCGAATAATTCATTTTGTTCAATCACTAAATTAGCCTCAATACCTTGCTTATGAATCCATTCACGTTTTGGTGTCAACCATTTATTTGTAGACAATTTAAGCTCTCCACCATTTTTCAGTGACCAAGACTCCTGTACCGTCCCTTTTCCGAAACTCTTAACACCAACAAGGGAAGCACGTCCCCACCCTTTTAAAGCGCCACTAAGCACTTCACTTGCAGATGCACTACCCGCATTCTGTAAAACAACAATCGGTATTTTGTACATTGACTGTAAATAATTCTCGTCAAAGCTTTTTGATTCTGTTTTTAATGGTTCCATAGCACCTTCAGCATTTTGCATATAGGCAAACACTTTGCCATTCTCCAACACTGTGCTTAGTAGCGCTGCGACGCTATGTAAATAACCACCTGGATTATCCCGCACATCAATCACTAATCCCTTAATATCTTTTCGTAGCAATTTACTCGTTTCAGCAACCCATTCATTGGCCGTTTTCTCACCAAAAATCGAAATTCCCACATAACCTATCGGCGTATTTTCTACATTTACTACTTCGCTCGTCACTGTTTTATTGGAAATTGCTGCTCGTTCCATCGTCATTTTAATATGTTTATCTTCACTTGGACGATAGACGACAATCGTAACTTTCGTCCCTTTCTCCCCTTGAATTAAATGCATTAATTCACTCATCTTTTTACCTTCCACTCGAGTGCCATCAACTTGTACAATTTCATCGAGAGAGCGCATCCCTGCTTTATCTGCCGGGGACGAACGGACTGGAGACACAACAATAAATTTCCCATTATTTTCAGTTAGCTCAATCCCAATGCCCACTCTTTCCTCAGCTAGCATTTGTCGGTGCTGTTCCGCCTCTTCCTTCGAATAATAGGTACTATAAGGGTCCTTAATAGCATCTGCCATACCACGAAGTGCCCCTTCCACCAACACATCTTTTTTCGTACTGTATACAGATTTTTTCTCAATTAAATTCATCGCTTCATTAATCGAATCAACCTCTGTAACGACCGGTTCCTTCTCATTCCCTAAATTAAACCAGTCAAAATAAATGCCACTCCCTAACAATAGACTACTAGCAAGTACGCCAACACCCGCCATCATTTTGCGCAAACCTTCCCTCCTCCGTCTCTTCTACTGTATGAATTTTATTTTTCAAACATACAAGATTAAGTTTCAAAATACTTTGTTGAATCCTATGATTTATGTTTCGCTAGTATTCTATTGGGTATCGCAGGCTTTCTATTTCGTAGCGTGGGTATTCTATTTCGGATCGTGGGGATTTTCATATTCTAGCGTAAGTGTTCTATTGCGAACCGTGGGGATTTTCATATTCTAGCGTAAGTGTTCTATTGCGAACCGTGGGGATTTTCATATTCTAGCGCGGGTGTTGTTTCGCTGTTCGCGGGTATTTTACTCCCTTCCGCGGGTATTCTTCCCCCAGTCGCGGGTATTTACCTTCCTTCCGCGGATATCCTCTCCTCATTCGCGGGTATTTAATAAACAAGGAAATATTCGCAAAAAAATCTGCTTCGTTTCTTCTGGCAAACGAGCAGATTCTTTTCAAATTTTTTTGCTTAGTCCATTGCATCTACATAGCTTTTTAACATTTCCGCATTCATCGGTCCTCTAATAGCACGTTGAATATATCCATTTGAATCAATAAAATAGGTTGTGGGAATCGTTATTACTTGGTAGTCTAAGCCGGCTGAGTTTTTCGGGTCGAGTAAAATAGGGAATGTTAAATCGAAACTTTCTCTAAATGTCATGACAGAATCAATTTTTTCGTCCTCTGTAACGTCTCGTTCAGCCTTTGTTAAATTGACAGCTATTATTTCTACATTATCTTTTTTAGCATTTTGTTCGTAATAATTTTGCATATGTGGCATTTCTGCCTTACATGGTGGACACCATGTTGCCCAAAAGTTTAGCACGACTTTTTTTCCACGAAGCTCACTTAACGTCACATCTTCGCCATCCAAACTTGTTAAAGTAAAATCCGGTGGTGTATCTCCATTTTTTAAACCAATTTTTCGCTCGTCCATTTCTTTCCCTAGAGAAGCAGTTTCAATTTCACGATCTTTATCAATCTGCTGTCTAACATATGTACCAATCATCGCGACTACTAATAACACGACGATAAGTAGTCCAATATTTTTTTTCATTCCATACCTCCAAATGATTTAGTTACGCCAGTAAGACGCTGAACCCCTATACCTATTATAAATAATATGACGCTCACCCCTATAGCCGGTTGCCATAAACCAAGCGGCTGAAAGAAAGCCACAATTATAAGACCAAACGTATATAAAAATAATGCACGATTGATAGCGGTTATTTTCCATAATATGAAGACTGTTAGTATGCTTAGCACAAATAAAGTAATCACTTCGCTATTGGTTGGATTATCATTTAGTAACACCACAAGGCATTGATAGGTCGATTGCGTTAAAATGATTGCCCAGCTACAAGCAGCAATTCCAGTTTCGTCAAAATGGATTTTTTGGCGACTCCACCAAAGCTGTAGTGATACTGCCATAACTCCTAAAAAGACACCGATTGTTCCACCATTGAAATAAAGGAGCGCAAACGGCTGAGCAATAACCGCTTTAAAATCAGTGACGATTACACTAAATTTCCAAACGAGAATAAAGGTAAAAACCGCGTCTCCATATACCCCCGCCCATTTCTTCTGAAATTGTACCTGTAAAACGATCCACACAATGAAAAATGCCACAAGCAGAGCGACGGCAGTTGCTGGTAATGTTAATGTCCGGATAGAGAACCATTCTGTATTATTCACCTAAATAAATCCCCCACAAAAAAGATAGCTTCAGCATAGCATATATTCTTTATATGAACTGTCATTTCACAGTGTGTTCAAAAAATCTCCCCGAAACATGAAAAAAATAGCCTTTTGCTGAACAATTTTATTGAAATACCCATTAAGGTATTCATATTATAAATATATTATATAAAATGGTGCTACACTAGGAAAAGGCTTCTACATAACGCTAGGTCTTAATAAGAATGTGAACGGCAAACAAAAAAGCTATACATTAGAAGAACTCTAATGTATAGCTTTCAATATGTTTATACCGGAATATATTTTAATGGATTCACACTTCCGGCTTTTTGTCCTCGCCAAGCGCCGATGTGCACTTCAAAGTGTAAGTGAGGTCCTGTTACACGTCCAGTCATACCCATTGTTCCTATTTGCTGACCCTGGGATACTTCTGAACCAACACTAACATTGAAAGAATTTAAGTGTGCATATACTGTCGTATGGATTTCGCCATTGATAGAATGCGTAATGATAACAACATTACCATACGAGCTAAGTGGCGCAGCGTAAGAAACAACACCGTCAGCAGCTGCCCAAATTGGAGTGCCTGTGCTATTTGCAAGATCGACCCCATAGTGGAATTCCGGGCCTGCGCCAATATTACGCCATCCATAAGGTGATGTTAAACGACCATTTGTTGGCTTAATCCATGTACCATTCGATGGTGGCGCTTCGACTGTTGAAGACCCTCCACCACTATTATTGCTTGAATTACTTGAATTAGATGCTTTTGCTGCGGCTGCGGCTGCAGCAGCTGCTTTACGTTTAGCTTCTTGTTGACGAGCAATTTCAGCTAATCGATTTTGCTCAGTAATGATTTTTTGTTGTAAATCCTCACTAATCTCAAGAGCCTCAGAATACTCTTTCTCAAGCAATACTTTTTCAGTCTTCAGCTTTGCTTGTTCTTTTTCTAATTCATCAATTAATTTGTTTTTCTCAGTTTTTTGTCCGTTTAATGATGCTTTTAAACGATCAAGCTCAGCTTTTTTATCTTCAAGTTTTTGGCGTTTGCTTTCTAAAACTTGCTTTTGTTCCTCTAGCTTTTGCTTATCCTCTTTTTGATCTTGGATAATTTGACGATCCGCTTCTAGTAAAGCATTAACAGCAGAGAATCGATCGATAAAATCTACGAAGCTATTAGAACTAAGTAGTACATCTAAATAGCTAACGGAACCACCCGCCTGAATGGCACGAGCACGATCCTCTAACAATAAGTCACGTTCTTCAATTTTACGTAGCAGCTCAGCTATATCATCTTCTAAAGACTTTATTTCTTTATTTGTAGATTGAATTTCTGCTAATACATTTTTAATATTACTATTCGTTTTATCAATTTCAGCATTTAATGTTTGAATTTGATCTAATATTTTTTGTTGCTTGTCTTTATTTACATTAATAGCATTTGATTTATTTTGGATGGATGTATTTAAGCCATCTTTCTTAGATTCAATTTGTCTTTTTTCATCTTTTAAATCCGATAAACTATTTGCATAAGCTGATGGAGTTTGGATAAAAAGACATAGTGCAGATGCTGCAGCAAGTGTTTTCATTAAGTTTTTCGCCATACTTTTCACCGGTTGAACTCCTTTTCGACTATTAATTTTGGTTGATGCTTGTCCTGCATCACAAAGCTAAATTTTTAAAAACTTACGTACTGACATGAAACTTCCCCAAATACCGATTAGCACACCGATCAGTAATAGTAGCGCACTTACTTGGTACACAAGCGGTGAGAAATCAAGTACTTGAACAAGTTCGCCTTTTAATCGAGGCGCAATAATTTTATATACATTGTGGTAAAGAGTTGCGATGACCGCAATCGGAATAATAGAACCTAAAATTCCGAGCCACATTCCTTCTAATAAAAATGGGATACGCACGAATGAATTCGTTGCTCCTACAAGTTTCATAATCTCTATTTCATCTCGACGCGCGATAATGGTAATTCGAATCGTATTAGAAATTAAGAAAATTGCTGTAAATAATAATCCTAAAATAAGCACAATCCCAACGTTACGGCTAATATTCAAGAAGTTAAACAGCTTTTCTACTTTGCCTTCACCATACATAACGTCATATGTATAATTAAATTTTTCAATTGTTTTAGCAACTTTAGCTGTTTGCTGAGGATCTGAAGCCTTCACATAAATAACATTACGTAATGGGTTACTTTGCTCAAATAGTTTAAAATCGTCCCCAAAATCTTTTACTAATTTAGTTAATTCATTTTCTCTTGTCGAATAAGTACTCTCAGCGACATCGGGCAGTTTCTCAATTTTTTCCATAAGCGCTTTTTCATCAGCTTTACCTGCTGTTTCATCAATTAACACTTTAATTTCAACATCGTTTTCTAAATCAGATGCTACTTTATTTAAATTCATCATAATAAGCGCAAAGACGCCTACTAATATTAATGTAACTGTAACTGCACTTACGGAAGCAATAGTCATCCAGCTATTACGGCCAAGAGACTTTATACTTTCTCTGAAGTGACGTTTTAACGTATTAATTTTCATAGCCGTAGTCACCTCCGTGCTCATCACGGACAATCATTCCGCCTTCTACTGCAATTACTCGACGACGAATCGTATTTACGATTTCACGGTTATGTGTTGCCATTACTATAGTTGTACCTCTTGCATTAATTTCTTCAAATAAATTCATAATTTCCCAAGATGTTTCAGGGTCAAGATTTCCAGTAGGTTCATCTGCAATAACGACCTTCGGCACATTTACAATTGATCGTGCAATCGAAACACGCTGCTGTTCGCCACCTGACAGTTCATTAGGGAACATTCTTACCTTTTGCTTCAGTCCTACAAGCTCTAAAACCTCCATCACTCGGCGGCGAATTTCTGCTGGTTCTTCCTCGATTACCTCTAGAGCAAACGCTACGTTTTCATAAACATTCAAACGAGGTAAAAGTTTAAAATCTTGGAAAACCACTCCGATTTGACGTCGTAAATAAGGTACTTTTTTATTTTTCAAGGAAGCTAAATCTATACCATTAACAGTGATATCTCCCGAAGTGGCTTTTTCCTCGCGATACATTAATTTAATGAATGTAGATTTACCTGCTCCACTTGGACCTACAACGTAGACAAATTCACCTTGCTTTATGTTAACGGAAATTCCATTTGTCGCAACAACACCATTTGGGTACTTCTTTGTCACATTTTTCATTTCTATCATATTTAAACCACCTAAATCTCTTACTATGTAAGAGGTATTTCGTTACCTATTATAACACTCAATTTCTACCTTTATTATTACAGTTTCATTTCATTCCGTGGTAGTTCCTGTTATTTCGTTATCTGATTGCCATAAATGTGTTAAAACCTCGACAAACAAAATAACAGAAATCGAGCCCATTAGAGGAAAGTCGATTTCTGCTTTTCTAAAGTTTTTTTTAAAAAAAAGAGCATTCAAACTATGTTAGTATACATAGCCTGAATGCTTTTTTTAGTTAAACAGTTTGCTCGTCAGTCGTTGTATAGCGTACTAAAACTGCACCTGTTTTTGACTCACCTTCGATAAATAGACGATTAGCATTCTCTACTTCTTTATCGAAACGTACGACTTTTGATAAAAATTGATCCTGTGATTCAATTTTTGAAGCATCTTGAATACCTACATCTACTTTACCAAAATTCGTAACAATTTTACCGCTTAACGAGATTGTACGTGGCACATACAATTCAACAGCTCCTGCGACTGTTTGTGCTTTTATTTTCGATGAATTAGTAGAGCAAGTTGTGACCACAACATGTCCATTAACCGATTTTGCTTCAACTTCATCCAATGCGCCATCTAAATAAACACGGCCATTCAATGTTTCAGCCTCTAGATCTTTACCACGAACATTTGTTAGTTCAATGGAACCATTAGAAGAATCCACTTCTGCCTTTCCAAAGCTAAACTTAGAGCCTTTAATCGCACCATTTAATGTCTTTACTTTTAAATGCTCGAAATCCGTATCTTGTAAAGTAACATTTCCGTTCATTAAGCGTACTGATAATTTTTCTAATTTATCCTTTGGAACAAGGACTTTCACATTTACTTGCACAAGCTTAAGCTGACTTAAGATTCGTAATGAATCTCCATCTTCCTTGACAACGAATTGCTCTAGGAAATTAGCACGTGTTTCCTCTTCACTATCATTAACAAGAGGTGCCTTTACCTTGCAAACGACTTGGAAGCTATCTCCTTCAGCGGTTTCTAATGAAAAATTGCCATTCGGTAATTCAGCAATTATTTTATCTACATGTTCAGCTGTAACTTCTTCCGTATGTGAAAACTCAAATTTATCACCAAATGGAGAAGTTACATCAAATTCTTTGACCTTTTTAACTGCCGTATTCATCATATCCATAAAAAGTGAACCAATTTGTGATAAATCTTTACGGAAGTCCTTCATTTCTTCTTGGAAATATTTAGGGAAGTCTTCATCTTTTTGCGATTGTTCACTCTTATGACTTTCATCTTTAAATACTGACTCTTTTTCTGTTTGGGAATGCTGGCCCTCATTTGACACATCATTCATAACATTTTGAGTGGACTTGCTAGGTTGCTCTAATGCTTCTAATAATGTAATCGCCTCTTGCGCTGAAATTGTTCCTTTTTCCACAAGTTCTAAAATTCGTTGACGTTCATTTTGCATAATTAAAATTAGCCTCCCTCAGTTCGTTATAGTATTTATACGAAACATATTGTGAAAAGTTTCACCCAAAAACAAAAAATTGGGAATATATCTTATTTTAGGCACATTACCATAACGTGTGGTTGATTGTAGTGAAGGCTGGGCACATCCAGCCTACACTACAATCAACTTTGCATCCAACTTTTGAAATTTATCGATAAACTTTTCGTTTTATCACCCATCTATTAACTTCTTTCAGCGGGTACCCAAACACCCGCTGAAATAGAGGAACTCAATCTAAGAACGCCACGCCCTGTGGCAACGACTGGGTGACCAACATCACGTTGGCCCAAAGCCTCCGGCGGACGTCACGGAATCGGAAAGGAGTTCTTTGTGCTAGCACAATGCCGATTCCAGACGCAATTATGCCGAGGCATAATTTGCTTTATTATCGACATCTACCTTCCCAGTATGCCCCTAACGTAAAAAAAGTTCGCAATTTGCGAACTTTTTTTAGTGGGTACTTTATTGAGAAGCCTTGGCTAAAGCATCTTCCATACGTAGACGATCTCTTGCTAATATTGGCTTTAAATATTTACCTGTGTACGAGCCACTGACTTCAACGACTTCTTCTGGTGTACCTGTCGCCACAATCGTACCACCTTTGTCGCCACCTTCAGGCCCTAAATCGATAATGTAGTCTGCTGTTTTGATGACATCTAAATTATGTTCGATGACTAGCACTGAATCGCCATTTTCTACAAGACGCTGTAAAACAACAAGTAAACGTGCAATATCATGCGCATGTAAACCCGTTGTCGGCTCATCTAAAATATAGAATGATTTTCCTGTTGAACGACGGTGTAATTCAGAGGCTAATTTTACACGCTGTGCCTCCCCACCAGATAATGTTGTGGCAGGTTGTCCCAATTTCATATAGCCTAATCCTACATCCACGATTGTTTGTAGCTTACGCTGGATTTTCGGAATATTTTCGAAGAATACGACTGCGTTTTCAATCGTCATATCTAAAATATCCGCAATGCTCTTATCTTTATATTTCACTTCAAGTGTTTCACGGTTGTAACGCTTCCCATGACAAACTTCACATGGCACGTAAACATCTGGAAGGAAATGCATTTCAATTTTTATAATACCGTCACCACGACAAGCTTCACAGCGACCTCCCTTAACATTGAAGCTAAAGCGTCCTTTTTTATAGCCACGTACTTTTGCTTCGTTTGTTGTTGCAAAAACATCTCGAATATCATCGAAAACGCCTGTATACGTAGCAGGATTTGAGCGAGGTGTACGACCGATTGGTGATTGGTCAATATCAATAACCTTCTCGAGCTCTTCAATCCCCGTTACCTCTTTATGTTCTCCAGGCTTCACCTTTGAACGATTTAGCTTTTGAGCTAAGGACTTATATAAAATCTCATTAATAAGCGTTGATTTACCTGAACCTGAAACCCCAGTTATTGCAACGAATAAGCCAAGTGGCACGTCTACCTTCACATTTTGAAGATTATTCTCCTTGGCACCTTTAATCGATAATTTGCGTCCATTCGGTTTACGACGCTCAATTGGCAGTGGAATAAACTTCTTACCGCTTAAATATTGCCCCGTCAAAGACTCTTCATTTTCCATTACTTCCTGCGGTGTTCCTGCCGCTACAATTTGACCGCCATGCACACCTGCACCAGGACCAACATCAATAAGATAATCCGCCGCCAGCATTGTATCTTCATCGTGCTCGACAACAATAAGCGTATTGCCAATATCACGCATATTTTGCAGTGTACTAATAAGACGGTCATTATCACGTTGGTGCAAGCCGATTGATGGCTCATCTAAAATATAGAGCACTCCTGTTAAACGCGAGCCGATTTGTGTTGCAAGGCGAATTCGTTGAGCTTCTCCCCCTGAAAGTGTTCCTGCCGCTCGACTTAATGTTAAATAATCTAGCCCTACATTGACAAGGAAGCCAAGTCGCTCTTCAATTTCTCGTAAAACAAGTCGAGCAATTTTCATATCCTTTTCTGATAAATCCAGCTCTTTGAAAAATGTATCAGCTTCCTGAATCGAATACTGTGTCACTTCACCAATATGCTTATCTGCTAGTTTTACAGCTAATGTTTCAGGCTTTAAGCGATACCCTTTACAAGATGGACATGCTTGCTGCGCCATATATTTTTCCATTTGTTCACGCACATAATCAGATGTTGTCTCCTTAAAGCGGCGCTCCACATTACGGACAACGCCTTCGAATTCAATCATTTGATCTCGCACATTGCCAAACTCATTTTCATAATGGAAATGGATTTTATCTTGACCAGAACCATATAAAATTTTATCCATCTTTTCTTTCGGTAGATCCTTTACCGGTACGTCCAGCGGTATATCATAATGATCGCACACTGCCTTTAATAACTGTGGATAATACTGAGAGCTTGTCGGTTCCCACGGTGCTATAGCATGCTCTAATAAACTTCGATTCCAGTCGGGTACTACTAAATCAAGATCGACCTCTTGTGTCGAGCCTAAACCATCACAGCTTGGACAAGCTCCGAATGGACTATTGAATGAAAACATACGAGGCTCTAGCTCACCGATTGAAAACCCACATAATGGACAAGCATGATGCTCACTAAATAATAATTCCTCATGCTCCAACACATCGACAAGCACTCGCCCATCTGCCAAGCGTAATGCTGTCTCTAAGGAATCACTAAGACGTGCCGCGACACCTTCCTTCATCACAACACGATCGATGACTACTTCTATTGAATGTTTTTTATTTTTATCAAGTTCAATCGAATCATCTAAATCACGTAGCTCACCGTCGATACGTACTCGAACAAAGCCTTGCTTTTTTAAATCTTCCAGTAGCTTTACGTGTGTTCCCTTACGTCCTGCTACCATTGGAGCAAGCAACTGCATTTTCGTTCTTTCTGGATAAGTTAATAAACGATCGACCATTTGTTCAATCGTTTGAGAGGTGATTTCTATACCATGATTTGGACAAATAGGCTTACCGATACGTGCATATAGCAAACGTAAATAATCATAGATTTCCGTTACTGTCCCAACTGTCGAACGTGGGTTACGGCTCGTCGTTTTTTGATCGATTGAAATAGCAGGGGATAATCCCTCTATCGCATCGACGTCTGGTTTATCCATTTGCCCAAGGAATTGACGGGCATAGGCTGAAAGGGATTCTACATAACGGCGTTGTCCCTCAGCGTAAATAGTATCGAACGCTAATGATGATTTCCCTGAGCCCGATAAACCTGTTAGCACGACTAATTGATCGCGTGGAATTGTGACATTAATATTTTTTAAATTATGTGCTCGTGCGCCTTGCACGACTATTTCAGTATTTTTCACAAGCCGTTCACCCTTCTAATTTCAATTCAAATATTGTATCGCGCAGCTCAGCAGCACGTTCGAAATCGAGTGCTTTTGCTGCTTCCTTCATTTCTACTTCTAGCGTAGCAAGTAACTGCTCTTTTTCCGCCTTCGTCAGCTTCTTACCTTTTGTAGCCTTCGCTACATAAGTCTCTTCTTCCTCTGCCACCTGTGTCGCCCGAATAACATCAGGAATTTTCTTCACAATCGTTTTCGGTGTAATTCCATGCTCCTCGTTATACGCCATTTGCAGTGCTCGACGACGTTTCGTTTCGTCAATTGCCTTTTTCATCGAATCCGTCATATTATCTGCATACATAATGACATGACCATTAGCATTACGTGCTGCACGTCCAATCGTTTGAATTAATGAACGCTCTGAACGTAAAAATCCTTCCTTATCAGCATCTAAAATCGCCACAAGAGAAACTTCAGGAATATCTAGCCCTTCTCGCAATAAGTTAATGCCGATTAGAACATCATAAGTACCTTTTCGCAGCTCGCGAATAATTTCAATTCGCTCTAGCGTCTTAATCTCTGAATGTAAGTACTCCACCTTTAAGCCCATTTCTTTCAAATAAGCTGATAAATCCTCTGACATTTTTTTCGTCAACGTTGTAACGAGCACTCGTTCATCACGAGCAATACGACCTTGAATCTCATCGATTAAATCATCAATTTGCCCTTCAATAGGACGTACGTCAATTTGTGGATCAAGCAGCCCAGTTGGACGAATAATTTGCTGTACCATTTCCGGCGTATGCTCAAGCTCATATGGGACAGGTGTTGCCGATACATAAATAGCTTGATGTATATGTTTCTCATATTCTTCAAAACGTAAAGGGCGGTTATCTAGTGCTGATGGTAAACGGAAGCCATGCTCAACTAGCACACCTTTACGTGCTTGGTCACCGTTATACATCCCCCGAACTTGTGGCAAAGTAACGTGACTTTCATCAACAACAAGTAAAAAATCATCAGGGAAATAGTCAAGTAGTGTATATGGTGTTGCCCCCGCTTCACGCAATGTTAAATGACGTGAGTAGTTTTCAATACCCGAGCAAAAGCCCATTTCACGCATCATTTCTAAATCGTAACGAGTGCGTTGCTCTAAACGCTGCGCCTCTAATAATTTATCCTCTGCACGCAAAAGAGCTAAACGCTCCTCCAACTCTTTTTCAATATTATCAATAGCTTTTAGCATTTTTTCTTCTCGTGTAACGAAGTGGGACGCTGGGAAAATAGCAACATGATCACGCTCTGCTAGTATTTCTCCAGTTAAGGCATCCACCTCGCGAATTCGATCAATCTCATCCCCGAAAAATTCTACGCGGATACAATGTTCATCACGTGATGCTGGGAAAATTTCCACTACATCACCACGTACTCGAAACGTCCCACGTGTAAAACTCACATCATTACGCTCATACTGGACATCGACCAATTTTCGAAGCAACTGATTACGTTCAATTTCCATTCCCGTACGCACTGATACGACCAGTTCACGATATTCTTCTGGAGAACCTAGACCATAAATACAGGACACAGATGCAATAATAATGACATCATCGCGCTCGAATAATGCAGATGTCGCAGAGTGACGCAACTTATCAATTTCATCATTAATGCTTGAATCTTTCTCGATATAAGTATCCGTCTGCGGTACATAGGCCTCTGGTTGAAAGTAATCATAGTAGCTGACAAAGTATTCAACTGCATTATCAGGGAAGAACTCTTTAAACTCACTATATAATTGACCCGCTAGTGTTTTATTGTGTGCCATAATAAGTGTCGGTTTTTTTACCTCTTTAATGACATTAGAGATCGTAAACGTTTTTCCCGTTCCTGTTGCCCCAAGCAATGTTTGATGACGTTTACCTGCACGTACACCCTCCACTAATTCCGCAATTGCCTGTGGCTGATCTCCACTAGGCGTATATGGCGCTTGTAAATCAAATGTTTGCACACATGTCCCCGTCCTTTCCTTCCAATTTGTACATATATTTTAGCATAGCGTTATTAAAATTTCGAACATTTAACGAACGAATGTTTGTAAATGTTTTTTCGTTTGCTCTATTAGCGATGAATTTAACAGAACGTATGTACTATAATAATTAATCGGAACATCTCTATCAATAGATTACCCTTTCCAATTGTTAGCTAATCGAGATGGGGCGATGTAAATACATGACCTTAGCAGGAATTTCATTGTTTGGTGATGAAGTACTCGTGAGATTCATGTCTATTAAAGGGTTATGCGAGTGGAGTCTAGAGAGATCTAATTGGGTTACTAAGGGAACTGATCCGCTTGGTCATCAATCTTGCAAATAAAATCACAAAAAAATCCCACCCTCCAATAACAGAGAGCGGGCTCGTCATATTATTCAGTTGTATCTTGGTGTAAAGCTACTAGTTCGTTTGCGTATAGATGAAATGCGTTTTCATCTTTGTCATCGAGTGCTCTATCTATCAGAATCATGAGCTGCTCTTCACGATGCTTACGCTGGATATGATTTAAAAATAAATCTAAATAAATCTCGTTTAATAATTTCTCTGCCTCATCAACTTTCTTTGTCTGACCAACGGCTTTTAGAAAATCTGTATACGAATAATATTTATCCAACGATCTCACCTCGATCCTTTTCTAAATTATAAGAAAATTGAAATTAAAATGCAATGCTTACGAACTGAAAATCACTTCGATTTACTATTATCCTCGTGCTATTTTAAGCAATTATTCTAAGCAATTTCTTGAAATTGCACGAACCTCCTTCATTTATCTATATTTTCGGAATTTATTTTTGTGTTTTACACTTCAAGAAGAAATAGAAAAAGGAGGCTTACATAGATGTCAGCAAACTACGTCAATGGATATTTACTTTCTTTTAACACCTATTTACTTCAGCCAGTCCAGTACGACTCTAAAATTTTCACTCGGGTAATTGATAAGCATAATGAACTTATTGTTACACGGAGGCCAATGCATATATTACGAAAATCTTGTATTTCACTAGGAACAACCTATGAAGCAGCGAAGCATTCCGCTAAACGCTTCTTCGGCAATCAACATAAGCTCCCAATCGTTGTTGCTTATGATTATGGTTATCCTTGTATTTTTCTACCAATCTATTCGCCAAACTCTGTCCACAACATCTGGATTGGACTTCACGCCATTTCGAATATTGTACCGAGTAAAACAGGCTGTATCGTTACACTGAAAAACGATAAACAAATTGAATTACCCATTCAATATGCTTCAATGAGCAAGCAATTTGTCAATGCATCGATGTTATATAAACATTACATGAATGAGCGCAAGCAGATTAGTCAAGACACCCCGAATCACCCACCTTTTTAAAGTAATGAATTTCGCTTTGGTGTAATTGTAGTGAAAATAAAAACCCCTCAAAAGCACAATTTTTCTGTGCCTCTGAGGGGTCTTCATTACCCGATTTTTGAACGTAAGTATGCATTAATAAATGGATCTAAATCGCCATCCATCACCGCACCTACATTACCTGTTTCTTCATTTGTACGATGATCCTTCACCATTGAGTAGGGATGGAATACGTATGAACGAATTTGTGAACCCCAGCCGATTTCCTTCTGTTCACCACGGATTTCATCTAGCTGTGCCTGCTGCTTTTCAATCTCTAATTGATAGAGCTTCCCTTTTAACATCGTCATAGCTTTTTCACGGTTTTTAATTTGTGAACGTTCTGCCTGACATTGTACGACAGTACCAGTAGGAGTGTGCGTAATACGAACAGCTGAATCTGTCGTATTAATATGCTGACCACCTGCTCCTGTTGCACGATACGTATCAATTTTTAAATCCTCTGTGCGGATTTCAATTTCAATATTCTCATCGAATTCAGGCATAACATCACAAGAAACGAATGATGTATGACGACGACCCGAAGAGTCAAACGGTGAAATACGTACTAAACGATGAACACCTTTTTCTGCTTGTAAATAGCCGTAAGCATTATGACCCTTAATAGACAATGTTACAGATTTAATACCTGCTTCATCACCAGGAAGATAATCAACTGTTTCCACTTTAAAGCCACGTTTTTCTGCCCAGCGTGTGTACATACGAAGTAGCATTGAGCCCCAATCCTGAGATTCCGTACCACCTGCTCCAGGGTGCAACTCTAAAATCGCATTGTTTTGATCATAAGGACCACTTAATAGTAATTGCAGCTCAAAATCGCCCATTTTTTGCTGGAATTCTACTAATTCATTGCCTAGCTCCTCCTGCAATTCTTCATCAGGCTCTTCTTGCAATAGCTCTAGCGTCATATCTAAGTTCTCGTGTGTTTCCACTAAATCTTTATATTCATTAACAATTGCCTTTAAGCCATTGCTCTCATTAATGATTACCTGTGCACCTTGCTGGTCATCCCAGAAGCCTGGCTCAAGCATCATTTCATCTAATTCCTGCATGCGTGCCTCTTTGTTTTCTAAGTCAAAGAGACCCCCTAAAGTCCGCCAATTTTTTGGCTGAAGTGTCTAACGCGTTACGTACATCTGCTAATTCAATCATTGTTAAATCCTCCGAACGTTTTTGATGGGGCTGGTTTTAAAAGCTTAAACATTAGGTTAAGAAACGATTTTAAAAAAACTTCTCCCATTTCTTTCAAGCCCCGTATCTCTTCATTATAACGTTTTTACGAAGGAAAACATACTTTTTTACAACACAGTTTTGTTTCTATCTTTATCATCATCAAAGATAACGTTGCTCGTCATTCGCGGGGATACTCTACCATGATCATATCGAACTAGTAGCTTCGTCCGTTTTTCCAGTTTATATTTTAGTAAATACGCTCTTTGAATTCTGTATTCAAATGATCTGAAACTTAGATCCACAGTAATTTCATAGCCGTTCATAAAAATTACTTTTGTATTCTTTTTATCCATCGCTTGATAGTCCAGGATATGATGGACAGCAAACCATTGACATTCAGGTCGTATATAAGACTTACTTGGGAACCATACAATATTACTTCGTTCATGAACAACTATTGGATTTTTATTCAGCTTTCCTAGTATCATTCTCGATCCATCGAGAGCCCCTCTTAAACTTGACCCAAAATATCGTAGATTATAATCCATTAATTTTGTCGGCGCTAATTTAGAAATATGTTCGTTATCCCTTTCAATTACGCGCGTGCACAAGTTTCCAAAGGCATCATACTCCGGCTTATACAGCATCGTTTCGCTACTCATAATGTCATCATACTGCATTATTAACCCTCCTTTATTTTTTTAGAAATATATTGGATACTCCCATGTATTTCCTCGAGAAACTCTTCCGCAGACTGCTGTTCTCGAGGATTTTTTATCTCCACATATCAATCACCTCCACTACAACTTTTTTCAGAGCTTTCGGACTATAACTTTACATTTATAATAAATCAGAAAAAAGTTATAAACATTACCCTTTTCATTGAACTATTTACCTATTGTTGTAGTATTATGTACCTTATTCTGAATTTTCCGATTTTTAGCTACATTAAATCGTGAAGATATCCTAAACATAGAAAAAAGACCATTTTAACTTATCGTTAAAATGATCTTTTTCGTCATCATATTGTTATTGACCTGCACCATGGCAGTTTTTAAATTTCTTGCCACTTCCACATGGACATAAATCATTACGTCCGATATTTTCAGACTTACGGACAGGTTGCTTTTTCGGAGCTGAACCACCATCCTCTTTCGGATTAACAGCTTGACCTTTCGCAACTTCCTCACGCTCTAAATTATTGTGGATCTCTGCCTTCATCGCATATTTTGCTACATCTTCGCGAATGGAAGCAACCATATCCTCAAACATAGCAAAGCCTTCTTGCTGATACTCACGAAGAGGGTCATTTTGACCATATGCACGAAGGTGAATACCTTGACGTAACTGATCCATAGCATCAATATGATCAATCCACTTCGTATCAATTGAACGCAATAAGATAACTTTTTCAAATTCACGCATACGCTCTGATGTAAGCTGTTCTTCTTTTTCATCATAACGTGCTTGGACAGTGTTCGAAATTAGTTGGTTAATCTCTTCTGCAGATTTACCTTGGAAATCTTCCACCTTCAGAACGCCTTCATCCAATAGGTTTGCAGCGACGAAGTCATCAATCGCTTTTAAGTTCCAATCCTTCTGCTCACCTTGCGTATACACTGCGACAATGTCATCGATTGTTTCTTGAATCATTGACTCAACAAGCACGCGCATATTTTCTGTTTCTAATACGTCGTAACGCTCTTTATATATAATCTCACGTTGCTGACGTAGCACATCATCATATTGTAATAAACGTTTACGAGAATCGAAGTTATTACCTTCAACACGTTTTTGAGCTGATTCTACCGCTCTTGAAACAACTTTAGATTGAAGTGGCTGTGAATCATCCATCCCTAATTTCATCATCATGGATTTCATATTATCAGAGCCGAAACGACGCATTAATTCATCTTCTAGTGACAGATAGAATTGCGTAACCCCTGGGTTCCCTTGACGACCAGAACGACCACGCAGCTGATTATCGATACGACGAGATTCATGACGCTCCGTACCAATTACCGCTAGACCGCCAATCTCCATTACACCTTCTCCAGGCTTAATATCTGTACCACGACCAGCCATGTTCGTAGCAATTGTTACGGCACCCTTCGTACCAGCATTCGCAATAATTTCTGCTTCACGCTCATGGTTCTTCGCGTTTAAAACGTTATGTGGGATTTTATGTTTATTCAATAAATCCGAAATAATTTCAGATGTTTCAATAGCAACAGTACCGACAAGAACTGGTTGTCCAGCTTTATGGCGCTCAGCAATATCAGCCGCCACCGCTTTATATTTTCCTTCCATAGAAGCAAAAATTAAGTCAGGACGATCATCACGAGCGATCGGCTTATTCGTTGGAATCGCCACAACATTCATATTATAAATATTACGGAATTCCTCTTCCTCTGTTTTCGCTGTACCTGTCATACCTGAAAGCTTTTGATACATACGGAAATAGTTTTGGAATGTAATTGTCGCCATCGTCATTGACTCATTTTGAATCTCTACGCCCTCTTTGGCCTCGATAGCCTGATGCAGCCCATCCGAGTAGCGACGACCTTTCATTAAACGACCCGTAAAGCCATCAACAATAATAATTTCGCCCTCTTGTACAACATAATCAATATCATTATGCATACTTACATGTGCCTTTAACGATTGGTTAATCGCATGGTTTAAACGTACATGTGTTAAATCAAATAGGTTATCAATGCCAAATGCTTTCTCTGCCTTTTCAACACCAGCATCTGTCAATGTAACACCCTTTGTCGACTCTTCATATGTGTAATCCGTTTCCGCACTTAACATACGAACAAACGCATTAGACTGTTTATAAAGCTGCGCCGATTTCCCCGCCTGACCCGAAATAATTAATGGCGTACGCGCTTCATCAATTAAAATCGAGTCAACCTCATCGATTACCGCAAAATGTAGCGGACGTTGTACACGTTCTTCTTTATAAAGCACCATATTATCACGTAAATAGTCAAAGCCTAGCTCATTGTTCGTACTATACGTAATATCAGCTTCATAAGCAGCACGTTTTTCTTCTTTTGACAGGCTGTTCAAATTTAAACCAACCGTTAAGCCTAAGAAATTATACAGATGTCCCATTTCCTCAGCATCACGACCAGCTAAATATTCATTGACCGTCACAACATGTACACCTTTACCAGTAATGGCATTCAAGTAAACAGCCATCGTAGCCGTTAACGTTTTACCTTCACCCGTTTTCATTTCCGCAATATTACCTTCATCTAATGCCGCAGCACCCATAATTTGTACACGGAATGGGTACATCTCTAACACACGCTTTGACCCTTCACGACAAACCGCAAAAGCTTCCGCACGAATCGAGTCTAAAGGCTCTCCGTCCGCAAAGCGTTTTTTAAATTCTTCTGTTTTCGCTTGTAATTGATCATCTGAAAGCTGTTCCATTTGAGAAGCGAATCCCTCAACCTGGTCAGCGATTTTTTCTAATTTTTTAAGTTCGCGTTTATTGAAATCAAATAATTTATTTAATAGGTTTACCATGAATTTTTTCACTTCCTATATAGTCTCAACTTTCATTTTACCATTGTATAACATATTCATGCAAACAGAGTCCCTAACATGAAATGAAAGCTCTAAAAAAGGCTCCCGCTTTTCGCGAGAGCCCTTATGCATATTAAAGTTATGTTGTTTCAATTAAGCCATATTTACCGTCTTTGCGTTTGTAGACAATATTTGTGCCGTTTGATTCCGCATCTGTAAAGATATAGAAATCATGCCCTAGCATATTCATTTGTAAAACAGCCTCTTCTTGATCCATCGGTTTTAAATCAAATTGCTTTGTACGAACAATTGAGTATTCATCTTCCTCTGATACTGCATCAGCGGCTGCTTGAGAAGTAGCAAAATAAAGGCCTGTACCTTCACGCTCACGGAATTTACGGTTTACTTTCGTTTTATGCTTACGGATTTGACGTTCTAATTTATCAACGATCAAATCAATCGCAGCATACATATCTGTATGACGCTCTTCTGCACGAAGAGTTAAGTTCTTCATTGGAATTGTAACTTCCACTTTAGTTTGCTTGTCATTATAAACCTTTAAATTTACGTTAGCGTTGGCATTAACATCTTCGTTAAAATAACGTTCAACTTTCTCGACTTTGTTCTCAACATATTCTCGAATAGCTGGAGTTACCTCAATATTTTCACCACGAATGTTAAAGTTTAACATGTAAACTCCTCCTTTATAACTGCTATACTTTATATTTCTACACAAGTGTGCGAAATTCCTCTAAAATAATTCTTTTTTTCAAAAAAAATTTTTTTCCTGCAAGAGCAATATAGGCGAAAGCAAAGAAGTTAGGCACGGGATGAACAAAATCCCTCTACTGATGAATTTTTACTTTATGAATAAATATTATTTAGTTATGCCTCATCGGCTTCTTTTCTTCGGCGCAACTTCAACTCTTCGACAATCAAATCTTCAACCGAATCTTGATTATTAAAATTCACACCATACTGCTTACCATTACCGAAAGGACGGCTCCAAATGACCTCTCCATAAGCTCGTACCTCTCTTGTATCCAGAATAAAGCGTAATTCCAAAGGACGAGGATTAACACCTAAATCCACCTCAGTAAACATCTTTAACCCTCGTGGACTAATATCCAGCAAATCAGCCATTGCCATTTGCGCTTGATTGACTCTACCATTCTCGTATATTTCAAAAGTCATTTTAACAGGCTCCTCGAATTTAAATCGAAAGCCTTCTTGGCGCTTAAATATCATCTTCCCACCTCAATACTATTGTAAACATCTATTTAGCTTGATTATGACACGATGCATGTTTTACATCTAGAAGGAATAAGTAACATATCTCATGGGATTAAGACCTATTTTTGATTAAACACCTTTAAATAATTCAAAACAGATATTAGGAAACTTTACCGACCATAATTGTCGATACTTATCTAAATATCGCGGTATTTGTAATATAAATACATGTACAAAACTTCTCTAATTTAAATTATCTATTTTAAAGACAAATACAAAACCAGGAGCTCGTTTAGCAAAGAGTCCTGGTTTTGATGAATAGAAGATCCTTAAAAGTATAAGTATCTTTTAACTTATTTTTTTCCGTCGTAATACATACCATCCATTACACGGACAGAGCTATACGGATTTAAATATTGCTGCTCTGTTTTTTTAGATTGTTGAAGTGTTTTCATATCAGTTTTAATTACAGTCATAACCTTTTGTAACCGTTCCTGAATGTCACGATCTAGCTTCTGTAAATGCTTATTCAACTGATGACCATCCAAAGATTTACCGGATTGTTTTAACTCTTCGATTATTGCTCCACGCTCGTCGAGTAATACATCTATCTTTTCAATAAATTCTTCTCGATCATCTCCGTCAGGAATGGTTGACAAATGCTCATAAAGTCTAGCTGAAATAGAGAGCAATCGTTCAACTGGTCCCATCATATTCTGTCCCCATTCCCGAATTGTTGCTGACGATTTATACGAATAACTTCCTTCCAAGTATCACGGAATTCTGTAACAAGCCCTTCAACCTCTTCAATTATGGAAATGTCGTTTCGAATATTTGCTTCTACTAATCGAGTATTCATATATTCATAGAGTGCCATCATACTTTTAGATATTTCAATATTCATATTTAGAGTAGACATAAGCTCACTTATAATTGCCTGAGCTTTTTGAAGATTAGTATTTTTCTCTTGGATATCTTTATCTTGTATTGCCAATTTTGCCTTATTCAAAAATTTTAAGCATCCATTATACAACATTAGTGTTAAATCTCCTGGAGAGGCTGTTGTTACACTATTTTGTTTATATGCATTATGTGCTGATGTTTGTGCTGCCAATAAAAGACAACTCCTTCATATAACCTTTTTACTAAATTATAGCATATTAAGCCTGTCCACTAAACTGTGCAAAATAGGAAGATTGCGAGTTCGCTTTATTAATGGCTTTCTCCATAGCACCGAATTGTTTCCAATAGCGTGCTTCAATTTTTTCAAGCTTATCTTTCCATGTATCAATACGTTTATCCATATCAATAATGTTCTTACCAATAGAGTATTGGCTATCTGTCAATGTGGCACGACCAGCTTTTTTCTCTATATCTAGTTTGAAATTATTCATTGAATCTCGTAATTTCACTAGAAAACCTCTTGTATCAACTGTTTTTTCTACACCATCTATAACTTTTTTCTCTTCTTTATTACCTTGATTAGTGAACAATGCCGTAACAGCATCTGGATCTTCTTCTAATACTTTACGTAATTTGTTTTCATCAATTTGTAATGTCCCACCATCAGTATATGATTTCGATGTAGTAATGCCGATACTATAAAGCGTATTAAATTTTTCATTCTCTACACCTGGATAAGACTCATAAATTAAACTACGCATATTAGATAAGCCACCGCGAACAATGCTATCGCTTCGAAGTAAACCACTTTTCGCTTTTTCTTCCCAAAGTTTTATTTCATTGTCAGACATCTCTTTTCGTTGTTCGTCTGTCAGAGGAGCATAACTACGGTATTTCGTCTCTTTTGTCTGATCATTTAAATCTTTAATAAGTCCATTGTACATTGTTACAAATTCTTTAATTTTTTTCATTATATCATCTACGTCTGTTGTAGAAGTAATTGTAACAGGTGACTCAGTTGTACCAGGACCAGTTATTTGTGGAGGAAGATCGTTTGGATCTGCATTTTCATCGATGGAACCTAATCCAGCAGCTGCTAATGCTGCATTAACAGTTGCTAAAGCATCAGTAACACGCTGTTCACCAGCTTTTAACGCATTTGCAGCAGAAATATTTTCTGCCTCGGCTGTTTGTAATTCTAACTGGCTAGAAGCTACACCTTTAAACGCTTCTAACTCACCTTTGTTCAAATCTTTTAGGGCTTGAAGTTGAGTATTGTTCAACTTACTTAATTTAGTCTTTGTTTCACTATCTGCTAACCCTTCTAAAGGTTTATCTGCTGACCAATCAATAGTACCAATAATCGCGATGTCTTCATCTTTTAAATTTGCTAAAAATTTTGTATCTGCATTCTTATAAGCAACTTCTTTTGAAGCAACTGATTGTAAGGATTGAAGCTGAGTTTTATCGAGATTATCAAGTGCCGTTAACTGTTCTGGCTTAAGTGACTTAAGTTTTTTATTTAATGATTCAGAAACTCCATTACTAGCGTCCTCTAAATCTAGTGTCGATAAATCCAATGTTGCTAATTCATCTATTTCTTCTGTTGTTAAACCATTTAAGAAAGCTGGATTATTAATAGTCTTATAAGATGTTTTTTCATCGTTACTTAATCCCTTTAAAAAAGCATTTTCAAAAATTGAATTGAAATTATTTAATTTATTATTGTACGCAGTTTCCTTATCTGTTGCTGTAGTTTGCAACAATGGAAGACTTTCCATGGCATTTTTTCGCTCTTCATAAGCTGCCTTGATCGATTCGTTTATTGTATTAGTAGCATTAAATGTAGACTTCAGAGTAACTTTGTATCCTGCAATTTCGAAAGAATTCGTAGAACGCTCAGTCGCAATACCATTAACTTGAAAAATTGCATTTTGACCATTATTAGCAAGGTCAGTTGAAGCACCTAATCCAAGTTTATTTAGTAGAGCAGTATCTTCATTTGCAACTACAATTTCAGCTCCACCTTTTACATCACCAGTATTTTTAGCTGTAATCGAAAAACGTCCATTTTCAAATACCGCAGTAACACCAGCATTACTACTATTTATTTTTTCAACTAATTGATTAACTGTTGTAGTGGATGGATCGAATTCTATTTTAGTTGCTTTATCTGCTAACTTTCCATCTGATTGAATCGCTTTAAATGAAATTGACCCTTCTGTAATACCTATATCTCTTAATTTAGTATCTTTTGTTGCATTAATTTGTGAACCTGTTGTACGCGCTGCAGTTGCTAATTGAGACACACCCTCAATTGTAAGAGTACCTGCAGCTTTAGACGTAGCAGTTGCTGTTAACAAATTTGAATTAGATGTTGCAGCAGTTTTGGTTTGAAAACCTTTATACAACAAATTATCGTAAATATTTTGTCTAGTAGTTTCTAATTTTGTATTTATACTACGATAAGCATCACGTGTCCATAAGGTCGTTTGTTTTTTTTGCTGTAATTTAATAAGCGGGGATTTTTCGGCCGCCATTAACTTTTCTACTAATGCATCTATATCCATTCCAGATGCTAATCCACCAATTCGATTTACCATTTTATAAGCCTCCTACATTTCTCTTTAAATTTTCTCATCTATAATCACACCTACCAATTTTTGCATTTCATAAAATGCATCTAATAATTTCTTAGGTGGTATTTCTTTGACAACTTCCTCTGTTTCGGTATCAACTACTTGAACAAAGTAGCGATCTAATCCTTCATGTAGCACAAATTTTGAGGAACTATGATTTACTTGCAAAAAATCATTTACTGTATCAATAACTTGTTGTAGCCCATCATTTGAGATTGCTTGTTCTTCCTCCTGAGTTGCTTGCTTATCTTTACTTTGCTGTTCCGCTGAATTTGTCGGGATTGATTTTGAGGTATTTTGTAAATCTTTTATTGAAGCACCTGTATCAATTTTTTGTCCTTGAGTTACAATTCGCATAGTTCTACCTCCCCTAACAGACTTAGTATCTTTTACATATTATCGGAAGCATTTTACAATCTTTCACTTTAAACTAAGTCATTTTATAAAAACTAATAGAAAAGACAGATATAGTGTAAAATTCTCTCCCATCTGCTTGAACATATTCGGTATATTCCTAACCAACAATTATCAATAATAATGCAGTAACTTTAGTTGATTCCCTCCGCTTCCTTTTAGCGTTTTATTTATTTTTCTAATTTATACCTCTAACATTACTAAACTTCAAACGTAAAAATCAGTAACTTCTATACTCTTTTATTTTTATATTAATAAAACTATACTACGAAAGAAAAATTGCGTAGGATATTTATCTTGTTTGTTAACCACTTTATAGAAAAAATAAGCGCCAATAACTCACCTCTATGACAGGCGAGTTATTGGCGCTTACGCAAACATTAAGATTAATTATTATTATGAAATTGACTTTATAATTCTAAGATAATCATTTTGATTATCCATTTCATATAGAGTTTTTTGTTTTAATTGAGAAACAGTGATATTTAAAGTTTCAATTAAATCCAAAGGTATATTATCCCAGTATAAGGAGGTGTTTTTTAAATGCGAACGTTCTAAGTAATTAGAAAAGTGTTGTTTTATTATATTACAGTCTTTCATCTCCCAATAGGAAACCCCAGACAAAGATGGAAGTTCTTCGTCAGTTATTTTTATATCCATTACTTTTTGACTACTGTCTAATATTGGACACCATTCTTTTTCTTGATTGATTCGAATAATTGTAAAATATGTACTTTGTATAGGTTTAAGGTTTAGAAAGATATTTTCAAGAAAGACCGTATCAGCATCGATGATAAATGAATTCCTAAAATAAGGTAGAGCTAATTTGAAGCTGTAAATACTATTGTATTCTTTATACATTTCATTGTAGATTAATTTTACTCCTGGAAATTTTTTTGTCAGATATTCAAATTGATTAGCTAAATGTCCAGTGATAATGTAAATCTCATTGATTTTTGCTTCAATTAAAAATTGAATAGTTCTTTCTAAGTTAGGTACTTTATTTATTGGCAAAAGTGCTTTATGTTTTGTTTTTGTCCATTCTTCAAAACGAGATCCGAGTCCCGCAGCTAGAATAATTGCGTTCATAGTTTTACACCTCTTCTGAAAGAAATCATTGTAAAAAATTCTTTTGGATTATTTGTTGTCAAGATAGATCCTGTAATAATAAGCAAGGCTAATAAAAATTCTTTTACCCCTGCTTCAAATCCTAGTAATAGACCGAATAAAACAGCCCACGCAGAGTAACTAATATTTAATCCCATAGCTTTAATAGGACCAACGCGATTGATTGATGTATAGTAAAATAAATATGAAGCTGTTCCTGTTAATGCAGTTAATGCAAATAAAATTATTGTAAAATCTTGTAATACTAATTTTACTAAAGGAATTCCCCCAATAATCGGGACTATTAATAAGCCATAAACTATTGCAGAAACTGTTTGTCTGATCTGTAAAGCAATAGAAGGTAGCACTTCATTTTTCATACCATATGCGGAGATGACAGATTCAGATCCCCATCCTAAAACGCATAATAAAGCGAAAGATAATCCCAAAATTAAATTTTGCGGTTCTTCTTGTGAAGTTAACCCTAAAAAGACTGTTGCTATAATGGATAGAAAAAGTCCTATTATATTTTTATTAGTCACTTTTTCTTTTAAAAATAAAAAGCTTAAAAAGGATCCTACTGCAGGATACATCGAAGATATAATAGCCGTATAGGAAGGACCAATAAAATAAATGGACAACATAAATCCAGACATTCCTATCGGGCCCCCTAAAAGTGCAGCAATCATTACTACTTTACCATCCCTACTTTTTAATGATTGTTTGAGCTGATGTGTCCGTTTAAAAAGTAAAGTATGAAATAACATCCATATACTCGAAAAAGCATCATGTAAAAAAGTTGAGATTAAAGGGGCTACAAAAATATAATCTTCAAAAATCGAGCAAGATAGTATAATTCCTATGATTATCGTATTGACACCCCATAGAATTCCACCCAGAAGGCCAATCCATTGTCCCCTTATCTCGTATTGTGTAATTTTCAACAGTAATCCAACCCCTTTAATAGATTGGATCCTCTTTCATATCTTTTGTAACCATAATTTCCAAAAGAATCACCATGTAACTCTTTTATAATTGTCCAGAGGCTCCAAAGGATATCCTGTACAGATTTATAAAAATTCAACTGAAAATACTCCTCTTCTAAAAGAGGACGCTGGAAATAGAATTTTAAAAATTTCTGTTCGTCATCTATCGTCAGTTCACTTTCTAAAATAAAGGCAGCTAAATCCCAAAAAGGATTATTATATCCAGAATATTCCCAGTCGATTAAGTAAATTTCCCCACCTCTCGATTTGATGAAATTTTCGGGAACTAAATCGTTGTGACAAGGGCAAAAGGAGAAGGACTTTAGTTGCTGAATTTTATCGTTTAAATATTCTATTTTTTCTTTCCATTTGGAGAAATTAGGATATTTTTTATCTATGTAATATTTATTTGTTTTGGTAATAATAACAGATTCATAATCTTGGATTATACTTGTAAATGAAAAAGCATTATTCATTTTAACATTAGAAGAGTGTAATTTCTTTAGAATAATGGCTATATTATCCATATTATTTGTTGTTACAACTGTTCGTTTCGACAAAGTCTGTGCATCTTTTACATATTTCGCAATTTTGACACCGTCATGAGCATTAAAGTAAAAAGTAGGGACATTAATTTCTAGAGCTTCTATCGCTTTAGAGTTGATAATTTCATTATGTCGATTTACTAGACTATTCGTTCCGGCTCCAGGTATTCTAATTTGTAATTCATTACCATTTGTTAAAATAATTTTATAGTTTTTATTGGTCATACCTCCAGAGAATTCAATTTCCTTAATTTCTTCAGGTTGAATTCCAATCGCTTGACGTAAATAATTTGTAATAAACTGTATTGTTTTTTCGCTGACTTTTCGATAGATATTAGAATATATACCTTCCACTGCTTTATTATATTTTTCATTAGAATTTATATTAATCCATGTTTTATTACCTACATTAATACAGGATATTGGAAAATTTCCACTACACTTTGAAATGAAATATTTATAGTTCAACCAATTGTAATTAGCGGATTCATATAATACCAACATTTCTCTGAATAAATTGATAGATATTTTAGTAATTCCAACCGCCACACTAGACGTTGATAAATGGTTCTCTTCAGTACATTCAATAATAGTTTTCTCAATAGAACCATTTAAAGCAGTATAAGTAATACAATTTGGATTAGTTGAATCCAGAAGTGTTATAAGAATATTTTCATCAAAAAATAAATTACCTTCTATTAGAATAAAATCTTTGTTTAGATATTTTTTCAGTAGACTTAATGATTTCATCGTGCCAGTGGATGTATATATGGAATCGATTATAAAATTTACATTTTCATTTTCTAACTCTTCTATAATTAAGTTCTTTTTATAACCCACGATGATAAAAATCTCATGAATATTTCTGTCTTTTAAAATATTTACTGTTCTTTTTATCAAGGTTTGATGGTCAACTTTTAATAAGCAAGGTGGTATGTCAAAAGCATTGGAATATCCTGAAGCTAAAATAACAGCAGTATCTATATTATTTATCATTTCTTAGGAAACCTTTCATTCAATATTAAAACTTGGTAAAATGTGTTTATGTATTATAAAGATTATACTATATAAAAACTCTAAATACATGAGTTTATAGTAGGAGGAAAAAGTTTTGTCAAGTAAAAATATAATTAAGACTGTAAAAAATTTGCATAATCGAATTGAAGATAGTATGAGGAAAGAAGAAAGAGCAGAAGTAAGAAATGCTTTAGATGAGTTATCAAAAGTTGCAAAAACTGAGACTTATTACATCGTTAGCACAACATTATTATTCGAATCTGGGAACATTGAAGAGGCAGCTTCGGAAGTCAGAGAAGGATTGCAGCAATTTTCATATTCCTATTCACTGCATTTTAATGCTGCTTTAATTCACTTCACTTTACAAAAATTCGATAATAGCTTTTATCATTTTGGAAGATGTTTAAGATTATCAGAGAATAAAGAAGAGATCGAAGCTGTACAAAATAATCTCACTGAAATGGTATATACATTAAAAAAACAACAAATTTATTCATCAGAACAATTACAAAAGTACCTAAATAAAGTTGATCAACTTTCTAAAGAAATTGATGAACGGGTCTATCCTTTAAATAAATTTGGAGAAAGCATAATTCGTCAGGTTCAAAATCGTGGTACTGAAAATGAAAATATGACGAATTTATACAAATCATTATTTCTTGACAATATTGATGATTTACATAGATATTTCACAAAGACAGAATATTTTCAAGGACATGAAGCAAAACATTATCAATTTACTTTTATTAAGAAAACAACTTTACCTTTTTCATTTTTAGAAAAAGATACTGAGTTAACAATTAAAATAAATAATACTACATATGATTTTACTAATTCTCTTTTAAAGTTTAATCAATATAACTACTTGACATTTGATCCAGGAGAAATTGAAATAACTGCTAGTAAGCCTATATTTATTGGTAATCCGATTGCATTGAATGATGAGCAAAAAAAATATAAATTAGTAGCTCATGTTTTTATCGATGGTTTATCTGGTAAGTACTTAGAAGAAAATGATAAAGAATTGTTGATTCCAAACATTTTAAATACATTTAATGGTAAATACGAAAATACAAATTGCTATGCTTCTGCTGATTGGACTTTTCCAAGTAACGCAGGGTTAGTTACCGCAATGGATACTATTGCACATGGCCAATACCACTCAACATTTGGACATGATTTTTCAGAGAAGCAAGAATCACTAATTGAAAAGATTCGTAAATCAGGATATTTTACTGCTTCCTTTACTGGTGATTGGCGCGGCACACCACCCCACGGCTATGGAAAGAGTTTTGATCGAATTGTATTTAAAAACTCTATGGGTGGTTTTGGTGCAGGAGAAATCATGGAAGAGGTTATCGATCATTTAGAAACGTTCAAAGAAAAAAATAACTATATTTGGTTAGTTCTACCTGATTTACATGATGTAGCAGATGAAATTTTTCCATCCATTAATAGTCAAGTAAATACTAACGTACTAAATCGATTATTTTCTAAGAAGGGAGATACTTCTGTTCTCACGGATTATGATAAAAATAAAATTATTCGGTATGGAGAAGAGTTGAAAAGAATAGATTTACACTTATCAGTTCTTTTCAATTATATCAAACATAACTATGATGAAGACGATGTTCTTGTTATTATTCACTCTGATCATGGGCAGGGATATTTCGAGAAAGAACCAAATCATTTCCTAAACAAAGGGAGAACTAAAGTGCCGTTTATGCTATTGGGAGGGAAAATGCAAGGAACTAGTGATAAATTAATGAGTAATCTTGATATCTACCCTACCATATTGGATTTATTAAATATTGAATATGATAAAGAAAAGTTGCATGGTAAAAAATTAGAGGATTTCGGAGGCGAACACCGTAAAGAAGTTATGACAGAATCGTATCACCCTAATCAAACATATAAAGCAGTAATTAATACAATGGATTTTGAATTTTATTTTGAGACAGATGATAGTGTCGATAATTATGGAAGGGTAGATTTAGAACACTTTAGTACAGAAATAATTAAATTGAATGATAAATTAACAGATACTGATTTAAAAAAAATAGCAAACTACTATACTAATTGGATTTTAGAAAAGAGAGCCGTTCTTCAGAATTAGAAAAAATGTGTACTCAATAATACAAAAAACAATAGCATTTCACATAAACTCTCTATCATCAAGATTTTAGATATATAATTATAGCGGCCTTTAAGACCTAAGTCTGGTATTTTATTGGACCAGGTCTTTTAGTTTTTTCTTAATTAGTTTGTACTTGTCTAATTCCCATTCATAATGCTCCATACTTTCAAGCTCCAGTAGACTGTAGATAAGAAGTTCACTTTATGAGACATACTTTTGTTTTATTTTAAGTTCTTTCAATGTTTTTGGTACTTTTTCATCTAAAAATATTCCCTTTAAAACTGATGAAATTCAGTTACATCTGGGACCCATTTTTTGGGTCACTTCTTACTTTAAGATCGCATTGTATTAGGTTTAGAGCATCTTTGATCACGTTTCCTTTATATAAATAGTACTCTTTATTCGTTCCATACATTTTAAACCAATTAAATACATCAACCAAGCGATTTTTATTGGATTTTATATAAAACCATTCTTCTTTTTATTTCGTGAAGTGGCAACAACCTACCAACCTTAAATTTTATGATAACCTATTTTGAACTAAGTTCCAGACGGTTCTTCATAAGTTCAAAAACTTTTGCTTTGATTTTGTTTGTAATTTTCACTGCATTGTAACTAAAGCGTTCATCAATACTGATGAGTTATTTCTAAATTTCCTTTTTTCCAAATCACCATCTCAAATTTTGAAAGCGGATATTGAAAATGCCAGCAACATAGATAAATTTATCTTTATTCTTAAATTTATCTATAAAAAAACTGTAAATGTTAGTTTATTTCTAACATTTACAGTACAGTTAATTACTTCAATTGTGAATAATTTTTATTATCAAAATTAAAAAGAATTCATAAAAAAATACTTGCACAAAATACTTGCATCAACGCGGAGCTGACATTCATCCCCTAAACAATAATTAGACTCATAGGGACGCTAGAAAGAAGTTGAAACTAGGAAAGAAGCCAAATTAAAAAAGTAGTGGCAAATCAACAGTAGCGAAACGCAGTACATTAGCTTAAAGCGTTTCTATCATTTCAAGCAAAATTTTAAGTATAAAAATATCAGGTATTTCTTAGTATAAACTTTATTGCAATACTACCAAGCACTTAATCCACCATCAATTCTTATATTATGACCTGTAACATAACTAGAAGCATCTGAAGCCAAATAAATCAACGCACCTACCATTTCTTCTGGTTGCGCCATTCTTCCAAGTGGAACTCTGTCTCCATAACGCTCTTTGAATGTTTCATTTTGTCCGCTCTCTACGCCTCCTGGTGTTATTGTGTTCACACGAATACCGTCTTTTGCCCAATAAGTTGCCAAGTATTTTGTCAACCCAACGACACCTGCTTTGGAAGCTGAATATATTGCAGGTGTATTAATTTCACGATCAAAATAATATGAACCTTTATATATACGATTATCTGGACCCATTACACCATAAATTGAAGATGTTTGTATAATAGAACCGCCTTCACCTTGTTCTTTCATAATTTTCCCAACATACTTAGCGACTAAAAACATACTATCTAAATTTGTTGACATTATTTCTTTCCATTGATCTAAATCATACTCTTCAAACGGTGCAAAAAATTCATTTAAATCCTTAGATTTTCCAGCTGCATTGTTATGAAGAATATTAATAGTACCAAACTCTTTTACTACATCTTCTACCATTTGTTTCACTGATATTTCAGATGTTAAATCACAGTAAAATGCTTTCGCAGTGCCCCTATATTTCGCATTAATATTCTCAGCAGTTTTCCGAGCTAGCTCTAAATTCAAATCCACTACCGCTACATTTGCTCCGGCATCAGCTAAACCCATACAAAAATGACTACCTAGAATACCTGCTCCTCCAGTAACTATTGCATTTTTCCCTGTTAAATCAAATAATTTATTGAACTCTATTTTCATTTATACCCCTTCTATTCCCAATTTGTGATAATAACTATCTAATAAAACTATTTTATTTTCTTTACGTGACTGTTTTCCCGCAATTAGTAGTGCCATCGATATTAAGGTGCTTTGGGGGTTATAAAGAATTTCATTTGTATCTACTAATTTTACGAAACGAAATAACATCCTTCTAAACATAGAGAAGTTATCTTCAATTTCAATGTCAGCTCTGTTGGATTCTCCCCAAATCTCTATATTAAATGTCTTTGTAGCACTCCCAAGTATATTTATAGTCCAAATAAGCCCACTTTCAAATCTAATAATATATAAATCAGCATCACCTGAAATAAATTGAATGGATTTTGGCCTTTCTTTTATTATCCCTAATACTCCATCAATAATATGTATACCATATTTCTCCCAGTCCATAATAACTGAGGATTGAATAATTTTAAGTTTTCCAAAAGCATCAATATTAGCTTTAATATTATCTAATTCACGAGCAAATCTTAGCCCTGCTACAGACATTAATTGTCCTTTATAAAGAAAATCTTTGAAATATATTAGCTCAGAAATCTCTAATGTTAAAGGTTTATCTATAAATACTTTTATTCCAGCTTCTAAAAAAACCTGACTCATAGCAAAATGATTTTCATAGTCATCACGGGCAATAATTACAGCATCTACATTACCAATCATTTCAGTATAGTTTTCAACTATAGTTTCTGCACCAATAGATTTCATTAAGTTAACACTAACATTTCTATTTTGGGTCCAAATATGTGTAATCTTAACATTCGGAAATCCGAATTCTGATATATCTCTTTTTTTTACATAATTATAAATAACATCCCACTCTGAATTTTTTAGTGCCTCATCATCATACCCGTTAATAATTGATCCCCATGAATATGGATGTCCGTTGCCTTCGGTAATACCAATCAAACCTATTTTTATTACCAAGATGCCCAGCCTCCATCAACACAAATATTTTGTCCAGTCATATATGAGGACGCATCTGAACAAAGTAGTGCAACTACTCCTTTTAATTCATGTGGTTGTCCTATCCTATTTAACGGGTTTTTAGACCCTAATCTTCTCATAAATTCATCGTCTTTTTGAGTTTCTGGGAATGGGAAAGGTCCAGGACTAATACAATTTACTCGAATTCCATAAGGTGCTAAGAAACTTGATAAATATTTAGAGAATTGTATTACAGCTGCCTTTGCTGCCCCATAACTCGGTGGGTTTGTATATTTCTCGTCATTATATAATCGATAATCAGGTGCTACATGACCATACATAGATGCTGTATTTAATATTACTCCCTTAGATTCTTTCAATAAATGTTGTGTAGCTTTTACCAATCTAAATACTGAGTTAAGACTCATATCTATATCATATTCCCAATCTGCATCATCAATTGATTCAAACGAATTTTTATTTCCAGACCATGCATTATTAATTAGAATATCAAGTTTTGTTATTTGATTAATACATTGCTTTATTGAAGCTTTATCTAATAAATCCAGTTGCATAGCAGTAATTACTTGTTTTGGATACTCGTTCTGCAATCTATTTGCCAAAATTTCACATTTAGAAAAATCTCTACTTGCAATAATTAAATTAGCGCCTTGTTCTGCTAATGCTTCACACATTGCAGTACCCAAATATCCTGCTCCCCCTGTAACTAGTGCCGTTCTTCCATTTAGATTAAATAACTCTTTTAAAGTATTGTTCACTTTTATCTCGCCTCTTTTTCATTTCTATTGCTTAAAATGGTTTCAGCTATCAAAAAATCTAGTTCATCATCAATATCTATTGATCGTTCTTTCGGCATAATAATAGCCCCCATTTTCCCGAACACAATTTCTTTTTCTGACATTAATAAAGGTTCAATTCTCGTAACATAAACGGCTCCATTTAATTGATACGCTTCAGGTAACTGTTGACGAGGTAACCACGGAATAACACCTTCTATAAATGTACTTGGAATACCATTTTCTATTTTCCAAGCTCTATGTGGATTTAAATCTGCTTCTTTATATGTAGCTACTGAATCTAATAATTGGTCTTCAATAAGGTGTATACAATCGCTAACATCTTCAACTTTTCTTAGAGGAGACGTTGCTTCTAAAAGAACAACATAGTCATAATAATCTTTTTCTTTTTCCAGTTCATTTATAACATATTTTATGGTTTCAATAACTAATGATGAATCTCTTGCTAGCTCAGCGGGCCTATTTTGTACTATAGCACCATAGTTAACTGCTACTTTAGCAATCTCTTCACAATCTGTAGAAACAACTACCTTATCAATTTCAGGTGTTTTGAATGCTGTTTTAATAGTCCACCCAATTAATGGTATACCACATAAATTTGCTATATTCTTTTTAGGAATAGACTTACTGCCTCCACGTGCAGGTATTATAGCAAGAACTCTTTTATTTGCAATCAAAATTTAAGCCTCATTTCATTTCTAAATATTCTTCATTTGCACGTTTAAAATCATCCATTTTTCCGATATCTAACCAATATTCTCGTATTGGAAATGCCGCAGTAAATTGATCTTCTTTAATTATTCGCTCAAATAATGTCGGCATATCGAAAAAAGTATCATTAGGAATATAATTAAAAGTTTCTGGACTTAAAACATAGATTCCTGCATTTACAAAACTCTTATGAATAGGTTTTTCATTTATTGAAAGAAGATTTGTACCATTTATCTCAATTACACCATAAGGAATTTGATATTCAAACTCCCGAACACACATCGTTGCTAATTTTTTATTTTCTTCATGAAATTGCATTAACTGATCAAAATTTACTTGTGTCAGCAAATCACCATTCATAACAAAAATAGGCTTTGTTGGTTTATTCGGTAATAATGACAATGCTCCTGCAGTACCCATCCGTTTTTCTTCTTCTATATATGTAATTGAAACACCAAATGCTTCTCCATTTTGAAAGTAATTTTGAATAATTTCTTTCTTATAATTCACAGATAAAACAAAATTTGTATAACCGTACTGTTTAAAACCTTCTATTATATTCTCTAATATAGGTTTCCCCCCCACTTTTAACATGGGCTTTGGAATATGGTCTGTTAAAGGTCTCAAGCGAGTTCCTAATCCCCCTACCATTAAAACTACCAAATTTTCCTTATTCCCCTGAGAAATGTTGTCTATAAAAATGATATCAACTATCTTATTATATTTATCTATAATTGGCAGTTGTTTTAACTGTTTAGATTTCATTAATCCTAAATAAAAGTTTTTAGGCTTTTGTTCTAGTGCAGTAATCGGATTCCGATTCATTACTTTCGTTATCAAAACATCCATACTATGTCCTTTTAAGATTCCTCTACGAATATCCCCGTCCGTCACTGTACCAAGTAAATGATTATCTATATCAACTACAACTGCAAATTGTAGTAAAGATTCATCAATAATTTTCATTACTTCTAATAAAGTATTGTATTCGCGAACAATAGTCTTTTGCCAATTTTTCATTTTCTACACTTCCTTTGCAGGTACACCAAATGCTTTTGCTTTATCACGAATATCTTTCACTATTACAGAACCAGCCCCTATCAAACATCCTTCACCAATCGTAATTCCTTGAATTATAGAAGTTCCTGTTCCAATATGTGTATTAGCCCTAACATGCACATTACCTGAAATAGTAGTTCCAGGTGCAATATGAACATGCTCATAAATAACTGAATCATGATCGATTTTTACACCAGTATTTATAATAGTATTATCGGCAATAAAAGCATTGGTTTGAATAATAGTACCCGCCATTATTTGTACTCCCTCTCCTATAATTGCTGACGGTGAGATAATACTTGAAGGATGTATAACATTTGCAAAAGTATAACCTCTATTTTTGAATAATTTAAATATATTTTTTCTAAGAGGGTTAACTGTTACTGAACCTAATCCATTTACCAACTCTACTTCAGTGAATCCAAACCCAAAAATTTCTTCATCCTTACCTAGATACGCAAACCCATATGAATTCTCTTTATTAAAGGGAGCAGTAAATCCAACAATTTCTCTATTTTGCTCTTGTAATATTTCAATAAGAACTTTTGCATGTCCACCATTTCCTAAAATAATAATTGGCTTACTCATCTATTAGTTCGTCCTCATTATAAGTTTTCTTTGCTTTTCTACCTAAATAATCCCAATATAAACTAGGTGCAATACCATTACCTGGACGTTTAATAGTTAGATTAGATGGTGAAAAAATATCTCCCGCTGTGATCGGTGAATTGGCAACCAAACTTTTTCTTGCGGATATACGATTTTGCATTTCTATATCTGATGGCTCCTTTAATCCCGTACCAAAAGCAGCTTCCACTTCACGAATGTTTTTTATCAAAGTAATTAATTCATCTGGCTCAAGTGATGCTTTGTGATCAGGACCTTCTAACGTTTTATCCAAAGTAAAATGTTTCTCAATTACTTTTGCGCCTAAAGCGACTGCCGCAGTGGAAACCGAAACCCCTTCAGAATGATCAGACAAACCAACTGATAAATTAAATTCTTTACTTAAATGAGTCATTGCCTTTAAATTAACTGTTTCAAAAGGAGTGGGGTATTCAGTTGTACAGTGCAACATTGTAACATATTGTTGTAACAAATCTTTTGCCTTTTCTGTTTGATAATAAGCCATAACCTTTTCAATAGAAACATCATTAAATCCGGCAAGTCCATATGCTAGAAATGCAAGCGCCTCATGAATTTCTTGAATTGTTGCCATACCTGTAGATAAAATTACTGGTTTACGTTTTGTTGCAATATAATGGATAAAAGGTGCATTTGTTAGCTCTCCTGAAGGAATTTTAGCCCTTTGAATATTCAATTCATCTAGCAAAAAATCGACACTTTCAAAATCAAAAGGTGTCGATAAAAATTCAATCTGCTGTACATTACAATATTGTTGAAGTTCTTTAAATTCTTCGTAAGATAGTTCAAGCTTTTTTAACATATCATATTGAGAAGTTACCTCACCTAAATTCTCGATTTGGTAATTTGCCTGTTTTGCAGCTTTTGTAACTAAATTTTCAGCTCTAAAAGTTTGAAACTTGACTGCGTCAGCACCAGCAGATTTTGCAACTCTTATTAACTCCTTAGCTGTTTCTATAGAGCCGTTGTGATTGACACCTGCTTCAGCAATAATATATGTTCGACTCATAGATTGTAAAACTCCTTTTGTACTTTAAAATTATCTAGTTGTTTTAAAATTTCCACTATCATTTCCGAGGCTTTCCCTTCTCCAAAAATATATTCATATTCTTCTTTGAATAATAATGCCTTTTTAATTGCTACTTCTATTTCTTTTTTATCTTCTTTAGCATCAAATACGCTGTTTGGTCTTTCCCTTCCTGCTTGTCTATCGCCAATATTAACAGCAGGCGTTTTTAAATATGGTACTTCAATTAAAGAACTGGAGGAATTTCCAAGTACCAAATCCGCATGTTTTACTGCACTTAAATATTTTAATTGTCCTAACGAATCAAATAAAAATGCATTTTTATGCATTTTTACAAAATTCTCTATCTGTTCATTTATATAATGGCCGCCATTATCTGCATTAGATTTTGTAAATACTAAATTACTATCTCTGTATTTATCTAAAACCTCTAATAAATCTTGTATTCCATTATGATTACCATTAGTTTCAGGATGGTATGTAATTAGCAATATTGGTTTTAACAAATCTAAGCCTAAATTATCATATAACTCTTCTTTTGACAGTAACTTTAATTTCAACGTGTTCTCAATGCCAAGTGCACCAACATTCCATACTCTTGATGGGTGTTCCCCTATTTGAACTACTCTTTTACGATGGGACTCTGTACTCGTAAAATGCCAAGTGGCCATTTTGGTAATTGAATGTCGAATTGCATCATCATAAGCTCCAAAAGTACACTCCCCTCCATGAATATGAGCAATCGGGATTTGCATAATGAGCGCTGTTTGTGCAATCGCTAACATTTCAAAACGATCTCCTAAAATAACAATTAAATCTGGCTTTAATCGTTCAAAGACATCTGCAAAACCAATGGTTGCTAATCCCATTGACTTTAAAACACTTGTAGCAGTATCCGCTGTTAAAAGCATCTCTACCTTCTCATCGATTTTAAAGCCATCAGCTTCAATTTGTTTATAAGTATTTCCGAATTCATATGACAGATGCATCCCAGTCACAACAAGTTGTAATTGGAATTCATCCTCATGTTGAATTCGTGTCATCAGATTCATTAATAGACCATATTCAGCTCTCGTTCCCGTTACAACGCAAATTTTTCTCTTCATATTTTAATCCTCTTTAATAGGTGTACTTGGTATGTTAATAATACGCCCGTCTAATGCTTCAGTTGCTATTAAATCCATCTTTGGGCACTCTTTAAACATCTCTAGCTTATGCATTGGAGTCCAAATAGGTCTACTCATTACACCATTATCGTTTAAAAAGGCAAGCACCTCGTCACGGTTATAGCTTTCATCTAAGATTAACGTTTGGAGCCAATAATTACTTTTGCAATGTGCAGACTCTTTATATAATTTTACACCTTGGATGTTAACTATTAAACTTTCATATTTATCAGTTAATGTACGCTTTTGAGCAACTAATTCTGGCATCTTCTCTAGCTGTGCACAACCAAGTGCTGCGTTTATATTCGGCAGACGATAATTATAGCCAATTTCGTCATGCTCATAAGCCCATCTATGAGGAATCTTTGCCGTTGTTGTTAAATATTTAGCATAATCCGCTAAGGCTTCATCATTAGTAACAATAGCACCCCCACCACCTGTTGTGATGATTTTATTGCCATTAAAGCTAATAGCACTGATTTTACCGAAGCTACCTGTATGTTTTCCCTTATAATAACTACCTAATGACTCTGCAGCATCCTCAACCAGTACGATATTGAAGTCGTCACAAATCGATACAAGCTCGTCTAACGCAACAGGATGACCGAATGTATGCATGGGTACAAGTGCTTTAATACGACGCCCAGTTTTTTTATTAAATGTCTCTCCGTTACATACCTCAGTTATTTCCTCTAAATAAGTCCTCAGCTTAGCTGAATCTACACCCAATGTATCGATGCTCACATCTATAAAATGCGGGACTGCACCTAAATACGAAACTGCATTTGCTGTTGCAATAAATGTAAGGGAAGGCATTAACACCTCATCCTCTGCCATAACCTCTGCTACCTTTAATGCAATATGTAGTGCAGCCGTACCATTAACTACTGCAACTGCACGCTTTACTCCAACATATTTAGCTAAATCTTCTTCAAAGCGTGTTACATACGTTCCCACAGAAGATACCCAACCTGTTTTTACACAATCTGTTACATATTCAATTTCTGTGTCACTAAATGTTGGCTCGTGTAAAGGCACAAAATTCTTTTGATACAGTGCCTTGATATCGTTTGCAAATTGCATCCATTGTTTATTCATATATTATATACATCTGCCTTATATTGAGATAAATTCTTCGAATTTGTAAACCATTCAATTGTTTCTTCAAGACCTCGGCGGAAACCTTCTTTTCCACCATATTGTGGTTTCCAGCCAACTAGTCTCTCCGCCTTTTTATTATCGGCCCAAAGACGCTCAACCTCACTTTTTTCCGGACGCAGACGTTGTTCATCTGTTTCAATCGTTAAATTAACACCCATTATTTCAGCAATCATTTCTGCGGTTTCACCAATGGAAACCTCATAATTAGAACCGATATTAATAATTTCCCCGATTGAGTTAGATGATTCCATTAAGGAAATAAAACCGTTTACCGTATCCTTTACATAGTTAAAATCACGTGTTGGACTAACTGAACCAAGCCTAATTGTCGTTTTCCCACTCGCAAGTTGGCTAATAATCGTTGGGATAACGGCACGTGCTGATTGCCGTGGACCATATGTATTAAAAGGACGGATAATAGATACTGGTGTGTCAAATGAACGATAAAATGATAATGCCATTTGATCGGCACCAATCTTAGAAGCAGAGTAAGGTGATTGTCCTTGTAACGGATGTTTCTCATCAATTGGTACATATAATGCGGTTCCATATACTTCACTTGTAGAAGTATGGACAACCTTTTCTACACCTAATTCTTTTGCAGCTTGCACTACATTTAATGTCCCCGTCACATTAGTATCTACATATGTCGCTGGCGAATGATATGAATATGGTATAGCAATAAGCGCTGCAAGATTCAAGACATGTGTACAGCCTTTCATTGCTTCTTTTACTCCATATGGATCTCTAATGTCACCTGCAAATACATCTAAAGATGATTTAATTTCCTGCGGTGACTGATCAAGCCATCCCCACGAATTAAATGAATTATAATAAACAAATGCTCGTACATCATAGCCTTGTCGTATTAATGATTCTGTTAAATGAGAACCGATAAAACCATCGGCACCTGTTACTAATATTTTTTTCAAAAGCTCACCGTCTTTCACTACTTAATATTTATTTCATATTTTTGTAAACTATCTAAAAATGTTATCAATTCGTATTCAAGAATATCCTTCAGAGCTACTTTATCATGAATTTCAATTACACTAACGATTTCTTCTAATAAAACAATAATTTTTTCAAAATTCATCTCAGCAATAATATTTTGTTGTCTTAATAAATGATTAACCTTTATTATCCAATCCATCCCTTCAACTAAACGAAAGATTTCTTCAATATCATTATATGAGTCATTTTCAAGTTCATTAATAATTGTATTTGTGCCCTGTTTTAATTTATCTATATATTGGTTATATGTAACTAATACTTCCTTGATTTCTATATCATTCATTTGTTTTCTCCTTTAGATTTGCTAAAACTTTCTTTGTATAATTTTGGGTGTAACTTGTAACCTCAATTAATGAGCTATATAATGTATTATTTTGACTTTTCACCCTCAAGTATGCCTCTTGCTCTGTTTCATGATTTTTTTCTTTGAAATTTTTTAAAACATTTATCCAAACAGGATTATAACTGACACATAAAGCTGTTCTCTGCCTATATTTCAATAATTTTTTATCATTTCTATCTAGTTGATTTAAAATACTTTTCTCAAAAAAATAATCCGATTTATTCCGTTTAATTAATATCAAATTTTCACGAAGAATATTTTGGATTTTTTTATATAATTCAACTTCCGTATCCAACTGATTAATCAATTTGTTTTTCGTCAATATTTGTTCGCAATTTTTTTGATTATTCGAAGCAACTACTTGATTATTTACAGCATATTTCTCACAAAATTCAGCAAAGCTTAATTGCTTAATACCATTTATTTTAATTCCGCCTTCTGTACAATTATAAATATCAGTTTGTATAGAAAGCTCTTTCGCTAATTTCTCCAATCCATCTCTCATTGATAAAAAAGTGTAATTTGTTAACACTTCATCATCATAATATCCTGTTGCATAAGTAACATTAGGATTATTTTTCAAATCATTATTATACTCAGTGTATAATCTATTATTTTTAGCATGGGATTCATTATTAGTATAAGCTAAATCCTGACCAATAAATGCTACAGGACCAGTACTAATTAACGTTGCTATATGAAATGCAAATTGTGCTACTGTTCCATTACTTGGGAGCATCATAGCATTAACATTTAAGACATCTTCTAAATACGCTAAATTATCAGGTGTATCATCACTCACAAAATAGTAAGCACTTGATTTAAAGCATTTTCTAATTTCACTATGACTATACATACTATAAATAAATTTAGTGTGTTTACTTAATTTTAAATCTTTAAAATGTAAATAATTAGCTTCACCTCCATCAATAGACACTACATAGTCTGGTTCGATTCCATCTTCTAATAAACTATTAATGGTGGAACCTGCTGCAATTATAATAAACTTTTCTCGATTTACTTTTAAAAGAGGTAATTGCTTAGTTAGCGATGGACCACCTGAAGCGACAATTACAGGCATATTATAAGAATTCATTAAAACCTCTAATGATTGATCTATTGTTAAGTTAATCAAATTATCTAAAAAGTTTTTTTGCCAAATTGTCGATGATTGTACAATTGTATTTTCATTTGATTTATCCATCATTAATTTATCTTTTATTACTCTTAATATATCAGTATAAAAATCATTGCAAATTTTATCGTAATTTGGGGAACAAATTACTTTTATTTGTTGAGTGACATTGAATAAACTGTTTAACTTTTCTTTCACTTCTTTAATATCTTTAGAATTTATATAAACTATTTTATCACTATAAATATTAAAATTCTCTATTATTGGATCTATTACAACCAAACAATCGTCTTCTTTTAATTTATTTCGAAATGCTTCAACAATATAACCACTACCATAACCAAACAAAATATGAACCGTTTGCTTTTGATAATTTTTCCCCACAAAAGTTTCAGCCTCTTCAAGTGGTTTAAATCTACTATGAGTGTAATAGCCGTTTATTTTTAATACCTCTAGTCCTTCTGGTGCTAGAACTACTTCAATTGAGTACTTATTTGTCATAATCAAATCCTCCCTTGTTTATATCGACAAATATTGATAAACATAAACTGTATATAAATAAAAAAATAGCTACTCTTTGAGAGTAGCTATTTTTTAAGCTATACTATTATTGTAATAATTGAAGTACACCTTGTGGTTGTTGGTTAGCTTGAGCTAACATAGATTGAGCAGCCTGAGTTAAGATGTTGTTTTTAGTAAACGCCATCATCTCAGCAGCCATATCTGTGTCACGGATACGTGATTCAGCAGCCGTTAAGTTTTCAGAAGCAGCACCTAAGTTATTGATAGTGTGCTCTAAACGGTTTTGAACCGCACCAAGTTTAGAACGTTGTGTAGAAACTGTTTTAATTGCATCATCAATTACTTTAATTGCATTACTTGCACCAGATCCAGTACCAATTTGAGCAGTAGTTAAAGAACCACCAGCTACTAAAGAGCCTACTTGCATATTACCAATTGACATAGTCATTGTTTGACCTTTATTAGCACCGATTTGGAAAGTTAATGCAGTAGAAGCTTTACCTAAGCCACCGTTCAATAGTTTCTTTTCGTTGAACTCAGTAGTTGTAGCGATACGGTCAATTTCTGCTTTTAATTGACCTACTTCATCTTGTAAGAAACCACGGTCAATATTTTCGTTCGTATCGTTACGAGATTGTACTGCTAATTCACGCATACGTTGTAGGATAGCGTGAGTTTCGTTAAGAGCACCCTCAGCAGTTTGGATTAAAGAGATTGAGTCTTGAGAGTTTTTAGTAGCCATGTCAAGACCTTTGATTTGTGCACGCATTTTTTCAGAGATTGCTAAACCAGCAGCATCGTCACCAGCACGGTTGATTTTGTAACCTGAAGATAATTTCTCAAGGTTTTTTGAAGATTGAGTGTTGTTGAAAGCTAGGTTACGGTGTGTGTTTAAAGCTGAAATGTTGTGTTGAATTCTCATTTGGAATTCCTCCTTGAATGTTTGTTTTTGTCATTCCACATCCGTGTGGAATTTCGGATTAGGTAGTATGTACTTCCTGTATCCTACACTATATATATCGTTAGTAGTTGGAAATGTTTAATAGTTTATTGAAAGTTTTTTTATTTTTTTATGTAATAGATTAAAATTAGCGAAAACTAAAAGCATTTATTTTTTCTTCAACTGTTCCAAGAAGCTAGTTGATGATGACAAGGCTTCTTTATTCTGGGCTTGAATTGCTTCAAAAACTTCTGAACGGTGCACTTTAACAGTTTTTGGTGCAACAATACCGATTTTAATTTGTTCGCCTTCTACTGCTAAAATTTTTATTTCAATTTGATCGCCAATCATTATCGATTCATCTTTTTTACGTGAAAGTACTAGCATTATTTCACACTTCCTTCCAATGTTTGCATTGGGAAGCGTAATGGATAGGATTTATTATCTTGAAGAACTATTTGTTTTCCAAATTTTTTATCCATATTAATAATTAAGGGTGCAAGTAAATTAATAGTAGAATCTTGGAATGATTCCTTCATTGTCACGATAGCATATGTAAGTACATCTTCTGCTTTTTCAATTTGAAGCTGCTTATAATCCTCTTCGCTAATATCAAAACTATAATCTTTTTTGAAAGCAAAGGGATAGCCGACTACAAATCCAATTTCTGCATGCTCCACTGATTGCAGTATTGCTAATGGAAGATCTGCATCAAGAGGTAGTATAACGAACTTTTTTTCATCTTCTAATCCTAATAACCCATGTTCAAACGTAATAATGTCCTGTTCAATAATTTCGACTTCACCTAAAAATTTAGTAGCGATTTTCATTTAATTTGCACTCCTTTAAATGACGACATCGATGTCAACATCTGGTCTTTGTACCATTGTACCAGTTACTTTTCCTGGTGTGTATTCATGAATTGGTTTGTTCACCTTTGCGTCAATAATTGGTTCTCTGCGCTGGATATTAACGTCCGTTGTTCCAGGCGTATAGTCGATTTTGACAGAGCCCACAGATGGAACAAATTTAATATTATAAGGTCCCGGACGATGTGGT
>Ga0209676_1000683_pt1 | contig 47975 bp, 39 predicted proteins | sample AraplaCvi_mLB_r2_FD_184282 | JGI IMG/M metagenome (GOLD analysis project Ga0209676, IMG submission 184282) | Arabidopsis root microbial communities from North Carolina, USA - plate scrape MF_Cvi_mLB_r2 (SPAdes) (version 2) | ecosystem: Host-associated > Plants > Roots > Endosphere | place: USA... | reverse complement strand
ATGCTAAGCGCCCGCCCGCTATGACCAGTTACAAATCCGACCTGCTGCGCCTGCTCGACGAGCGAGGCTATATCCATCAGACGACCGACGCGGAAGGGCTCGATGCACTTGCCGCGAAACAGGTCATCCCGGGATATATCGGCTTCGACGCGACCGCGCCCAGCCTGCATGTCGGCAGCCTCGTCCAGATCATGATGCTGCGCCGCCTGCAACAGACCGGGCACAAGCCCGTCGTGCTGATGGGTGGCGGCACCACGCGCATCGGCGACCCGACCGGGCGTGACGAAAGCCGCAAGATGCTGTCCGACGAGACGATCGCCGCGAACATCGCGTCGATCTTCAGCATCTTTCAGCAGTTCCTCAGCTTCGGCGACGGCCCGACCGATGCCGTGATGGTGAACAACCACGACTGGCTTGGCCAGCTTGGCTACATCGAACTGCTGCAGGAAGTCGGCACGCACTTCACAATCAACCGCATGATGACCTTCGATTCGGTCAAGCTGCGGCTCGAACGCGAGCAGCCGATGACCTTCCTCGAATTCAATTACATGATTCTGCAGGGCTACGACTTCCGCCACCTGTCGAAGGATATGAATGTCCGTTTGCAGATGGGCGGATCGGACCAGTGGGGCAATATCGTCAACGGCATGGAGCTGGGCCGCCGCATGGATGGCGCCGATCTCTATGGCCTCACGACTCCGCTGCTGACCACCGCCGCGGGGGCCAAAATGGGCAAAACCGCCGCCGGCGCGGTGTGGCTTAATCCCGAACAACTGTCCCATTTTGACTATTGGCAATATTGGCGCAACTGCGACGACCGCGACGTAGGCAAGTTCCTGAAGCTCTTCACCGACCTGCCGCTCGATGAGATCGCGCGGCTCGAAGCGCTCGAAGGCGCCGAGATCAACGAGGCGAAGAAGATCCTCGCCAATGAGGCGACCGCGATGTGCCGCGGCGCCGACGCCGCGAAGGCGGCCGCCGAGACGGCGACGCAAACCTTTGAAAAGGGACAGATTGGTGGCGACCTTCCGCAGGCGGTCGCGCCCGCCGAAGGGATCAGCGTCGTCGATGCGCTGCGCGAATTGGGCTTCGCGGCGTCGAACAAGGAAGCGCGCCGCAAGCTCGAAGAGGGGGCCGTGAAGGTAGACGGCACCGTCATTCGCGACGCCGGGCACCTCATCCAGCCCGGCGAGAATCCCGTTCCGCTGAGCCTCGGGTCAAAAAAACATGGTCTTGTGACGCGGTAACGCGCAGAGAGTCGTTTACGACTTTTTCAGCAATCGGATGGATCGTTCATGGCCAAATCAACAAGGTCCACGAATATGCGCAAGATCGACACCAGCAAGGCCCATTATGTCGGCCTCGACCAGCGGATCGCTCCGCGTAGCGACGTCTATTGCCGCCTGCCCTTCGTCATGCCCGACGGACGGCAGGAAATGTGCACCTGCGTCAACATCAGCGCCGACGGCATGCTGATGCGATTCGAACGCGGGCTGGAGATCGGCGACCTCGTCGTGTTCCGTATGCCGATCGTCGGCCGCATCGCGGCAAAAGTCGTCTGGTCGATCGGCGGCAAGACCGGTGTGCAGTTCGACAAGTCGATTTCGGTCGAAGACTATCTGCCGATGATCCGCGCCATGGGCGCACGGGCCGACGTCAACTAACCGCTCCGCAGCAGCGGCACCGCCGCATCGCGTTCGAACAGATAGAGGCAGAGGCGCACCGCCTCTGCGCGAGCGCCATCCATTCCGCCATCGCGTTCGACAAACAGCCGGGCATCGTCATGTGCGACCGGGAGCAACCGGACGAGCTGTTCAGGCGTTGCGAGCCGGTAATCGGCATCGCCCGACTGTTTGAGCCCGAGCAGTTCGCCGCCACCGCGTAGTTCCAGATCCTTCTCGGCGATCACGAAACCGTCGTTCGTATCGCGCATCAGCGCGAGCCGTTCGCGCGCGGTTTCGGAGAGATTCTGCGAGCGCAGCAGCAGGCAGACCGACTTGGCCGTGCCGCGCCCGACCCGGCCGCGCAGCTGGTGGAGCTGCGCGAGCCCGAAGCGGTCGGCATGTTCGACGATCATCAGGCTGGCGGCGGGGACATCGACGCCAACCTCGATCACGGTCGTCGCGACCAGGACGCCGATTTCGCCCGCCTGAAAGCGCGCCATGACGTCATCCTTCTCGGGGCCCTTCATCCGCCCGTGCACCAGTCCGACGCGGTTTTCGCCCAGCCGCGCGCGCAGCAAGGCTGCGCGTTCCTCGGCCGCAGCGAGTTCGCTGATCTCGCTCTCGGCGACGAGCGGGCACACCCAATAGGCCTGCGCGCCGCTCGCCAGATGGCGGTCGAGCCCGTCGACGACCTCGTCGAGCCGGTCGACCGAAACGACGCGGGTATCGATCGGCGTGCGCCCCGGCGGCATCTCGTCGATCTGCGACACGTCCATCTCGCCATGATTGGCGAGTTGCAGCGTCCGCGGGATCGGGGTCGCGGTCATCACGAGCAAATGCGGCGGACGCGCCGCCTTTTGCGTGAGCATCAACCGCTGCGCGACCCCGAAGCGATGCTGTTCGTCGACGACGACGAGCGCGAGATCCTTGTACCCCACCGCCTGCTGGAAAATCGCGTGGGTGCCGACGAGGATATCGATGCTGCCGTCGGCAAGCCCCATCAGCGTCGATTCGCGGACCTTGCCCTTGTCGCGCCCGGTGAGGATCGCGAGGTTCACGGGCAGACCCGCAAGCATCCGTTGCAGCGTCGCGAAATGCTGGCGCGCCAAAATCTCGGTCGGGGCGAGCAGCGCCGCCTGCGTCCCCGCCTCGACAGCACCGAGCATTGCGCGGAGCGCGACAAGCGTCTTGCCCGACCCGACGTCGCCCTGCAGCATCCGCAGCATCGGCGTGTCCTGCGCCATATCGCCCGCGATCTCGCGCCCGACGCGCTCCTGCGCGCCCGTCAGCCCGAACGGCAGCTTCAACGCATCCGTCAACCGGCCATCGCCGACGATCGCCCTGCCCTTGCGCGTCCGAAGCCCCTGCCGAATCAGCATCAGCGCGACCTGGCTCGCGAAAATCTCGTCATAGGCGAGCCGGTCTCGCGCCGCCTCGTCGCGCGGGCTCGCATGCGCGCGCGCCATCGCCTCGTTCCACGCCGGCCAATTCCGGCTGGCAAGCAAGGGCGCATCGATCCATTCGGCAAGCTCGGGCCGCCGTTCGAGCGCGACCTGCCCCAGCTGCGACAGCCGCGCGTTGGTGAGCCCTTCGGTCAGCGGATAGACGGCCTCATGCTCGGCGATCCCCGCCTCGTCGCCCGGCTCGACCACCTGATCGGGGTGAACGATCTGGCGCATGTCGCCATAGAGATCGAGGCGGCCCGACACGCGGCGTTTCTCACCCAAGGGAAAGAGCTTGCGCGCCAGTCCCGATGTCCGGCCGAAATAAACGAGCCGCACATGATCGCCGGCATCGTCGAACGCCTCGACCCCGAACGGCGCGCGCGGGGACCGCCCCGCGCGATAATCCTGCGCGGTCAGTTCGACGATGATCGTCTGCCCCGCCTGCGCCTGATCGAGCCGATCGACGGGAAATCGCGAGATCAATCCCGTCGGCAGATGGAACAGCACATCGACGACGCGCTCGAGCCCCAGCCGCGTCAGCGGCTTGGCGAGCTGCGGCCCGACGCCTTTCAGGTCGGTGAGCGCGGCAAAGAGCGGATTGAGTATATCGGGTCGCATGGCTACTGCGTCCCATCTATCGCTTGCTTGCCCCGTGCGCCACTCCCGGCAGCATGGGCTATCGGGATTCCCGCCGTGTCCGACACCGATCGCCTGAAACGCCTGAAATTCCGTGCCTGGCACCGCGGCACGCGCGAGGCCGACTATATGATCGGCGGCTTTTTCGACCGCTATGCGGCGGATTGGAGCGAGGAAGAGATCGCCTGGTACGAAATCGTCGTCGAGGAAGACGACGTCGACATCATGGCGTGGGCGCTTGGCACCGCTCAGCCGCCCGCGCATCTTGACCGACCCGAGATGATCGCTGCAATGCGCCGCCTGGACTATATCCCGCTGCCATGACGATGCCCGCCGCCGACATTTTCGCCGCGATCGGATCGGCGTCGGCGCCGCTCACATTGGCGCGCGCGGCCGACGGCTTCCTGCCGCTGCTGCTCGCCGACCTTGCGCGCGCGAGCGACAAAAGGCTCGTCTATGTCGCCACCGACGATACGGCGATGCAAGCGATTGCCGACGCGGCGCCCTTCTTTGCGCCCGACCTGATCGTCCACCGTTTTCCGGCGTGGGATTGCCTGCCCTACGACCGCGCCGGGCCGTCGATGCGCGTCAGCGCCGACCGGCTTGCAACGCTGTCGGCGCTGCAACTGCCGCCGAAGCGCGGCGAACTGATCCTCACCACCGTCGCCGCGATCACCCAGCGCACGCTGACGCCGTTCCGCATCCGCCAGCTCGCGACGACGCTCGCCGCGGGGCAGCGGATCGATCGCGACGCGCTCGCCGAGTTGCTCGTCTCGAACGGCTTCAGCCGCGTCGACACCGTCGCAGATCAGGGCGAGTTCGCGGTGCGCGGCGGCATCCTCGACCTATTCCCAGCCGGCGAGGAAACGGGCCTCCGCGTCGATTTCTTCGGCGACGAGATCGAGAGCATCCGCCGTTTCGACCCCGCCGACCAGCGCAGTCTTGGCCCCGCCAAGGCGCTGCAACTGCTTCCCGCGTCCGAAACCCTGCTCGACGAAGCGACGATCAAGCGTTTCCGTTCAGCCTATCGCGACCTGTTCGGGGCGCAGGCGACCGGCGACCCGCTCTATCAGGCGGTGAGCGACGGGCGGCGACAGGCGGGCATGGACCATTGGCTGCCGCTGTTCGAGGAACGGCTGGCGACGCTGTTCGACCATATCGATCCCGCGACCCCCGTCCTGCGCGGCCACCGCACCGAGGCGACCGCCGAGACGCGCTTTGCCGCGATTACCGACTATCACGCAAACCGCGTTGCCGCCGAACGCGAGTCGCCGGGCAGCTATCGCCCGCTCGCGCCCGAGACGCTCTATCTGACCGAAAGCGAATGGGCCGGGGCATCGTCGGATCGGCCGATCCATATCGTCACGCCATTCGACGTTCCTCCGAGCCCGACGGTGGTCGACCTCGAAACCTTCGCCGCGCGCGATTTCACCCCCGAACGCACCGCCGACCTTAACGTCTATGACAAGGTCGCCGACCATCTGTCGGACGAGCGCCGCAAGGGGCGTAAGACTATCATCGCCAGCTATTCGGGCGGCGCGCGCGAGCGGCTGTCGGGGCTGCTCCGCGACCATGGCGTCACCTCGCTCGCGCCTGTCGACAGCTGGCAGGAGGCGCTCGGCACCGCCTCGGCCGAAAGTGGCGGTGCGACCGCGATGGTCGTCCTGCCGCTCGACCACGGCTTTGCATCCGACGCGATCAGCTTGCTCACCGAACAGGACATCCTCGGCGAACGCCTCGTCCGCCGCCAGAAGCGCCGCAAGAGCGCCGATGCCTTCCTCGCCGAACTGGCGACGCTTAGCGTCGGCGACCTTGTCGTCCATCTCGATCATGGCATCGGACGTTATGAGGGGCTGACCCAGATCCCCGTCGGGAGCAGCCCGCACGATTGCGTTGCGCTTACTTATTCGGGCGGCGACAAGCTCTACGTCCCCGTCGAAAATCTCGACGTCCTCTCGCGCTATGGTGGCGAGAGCGACGGCGTTGCGCTCGACAAGCTCGGCGGCGAAGCCTGGCAGCGCCGCAAGGCGCGGATGAAGGAACGCATCCGCGAGATCGCGGGCGAACTGCTCGCGACCGCGGCGCAGCGCGCTTTGCGCTCGGGCGAACTGCTCGCGCAGGATGCCGCCTATCCCGCCTTCGCCGACCGCTTTCCCTATCAGGAAACCGACGATCAGGACCGCGCTATCGGCGACGTGCTCGCCGACATGGCGTCGGGCCGTCCGATGGACCGCCTCGTCTGCGGCGACGTCGGGTTCGGCAAGACCGAGGTCGCCTTGCGCGCCGCCTTCGTCGCGGCGATGGCCGGGGTGCAGGTTGCGGTGGTCGTGCCGACGACCCTGCTCGCGCGCCAGCATTACACCAACTTCGTCGAACGCTTCAAAGGCTTCCCGGTCAACATCGGCCGCCTGTCGCGCCTTGTTCCGGCGGGCGAAGCGCAGAAGACGCGCGACGGGCTCGAAAGCGGCCACATCGACATCGTCGTCGGCACCCATGCGGTGATCGCAAAATCGGTCAAGTTCAAGAATCTCGGCCTCGTGATCGTCGATGAGGAGCAGCGTTTCGGCGTCGTCCACAAGGAGCGGCTGAAGCAACTCAAGACCGACGTCCATGTCCTGACGCTGACCGCGACCCCGATCCCGCGCACGTTGCAGATGGCGATGTCGGGGCTGCGCGAACTCAGCGTCATCCAGACGCCGCCGGTCGATCGCCTCGCGGTGCGCACCTATGTCGCCCCGTGGGATCCAGTCGTGCTCCGCGAGGCTTTGCTGCGCGAGCATGACCGCGGCGGGCAGAGCTTCTTCGTCGTACCGCGGATCAAGGATCTGCCCGATATCGAGGAATTCCTGCGCAATCGCGTGCCCGAGATCAAATATGTCGTCGCGCACGGCCAGATGACCCCGACCGAGGTCGAGGACCGGATGAGCGCCTTCTACGACCGCAAATATGACGTTCTGCTATCGACGACGATCGTCGAAAGCGGCCTCGACATTCCGAGCGCGAACACTTTGATCATCCACCGTGCCGACCGCTTCGGCCTCGCGCAGCTCTATCAGTTGCGCGGCCGCGTCGGGCGGTCGAAGACGCGCGCCTATGCCTATCTCACGACCCCCGAGCATGGCGCGATCACCGACACCGCCGAAAAGCGGCTCAAACTGCTCGGCGATCTCGACACGCTCGGCGCGGGTTTCCAGCTCGCGAGCCACGACCTCGACATTCGCGGCGCGGGCAATCTCGTCGGCGACGAGCAATCGGGGCACATCCGCGAGGTCGGCTTCGAGCTTTACCAGTCGATGCTCGAAGAGGCGATTTTGATGGCCAAGGCCGAGGGCGCCGGCAAGCTGCCCCCGCGCGAAGCCCTGTCGCCGACGATCACCGTCGACGCGCCGATCCTGATCCCCGAGGATTATGTCCCCGACCTGCCGCTGCGCATGGCGCTCTATCGCCGCCTCAACGATGCCGAGGATCGCCCCGCACTCGACGCCTTCGCGGCCGAGATGATCGACCGCTTTGGCCCGCTCCCGCCCGAGACCGCGAACCTCGTCCAGCTGATGGAGATCAAGGCGAATGCGAAATTGGCGGGTATCGCCAAGCTCGACGTCGGGACCAAGGGCGCGCTTATCAGCTTCCACGGCGACCAGTTCGCGAACGTCCCCGGACTGATCGCCTATGTCGAGCGGCTGAAAGGCCGCGCGCGCCTCCGCCCCGACAACAAATTGTCGATCAGCGGCGACTGGGTGAGCACCGGCGCGCGGCTCAACGGTGCGCTGCAACTATCGAAGGGATTGGGCAAGCTCGCGAAGCAGGTCGCTTAGGCTTCCATCAACGCCAGCAGTTGATCCGCGGGCACCGGCCCCGACTTCAGGAACCCCTGCCATGTCGCGACGCGCAGTTCGGACAGGCGCGCCAGCTGGCGCTCATTCTCGATCCCTTCGGCGACCACCAGCAGCCCCAGCGCGCGCGCAAGGTCGACGATCGCGCGCACGACGATGCGGTCGCGGTCGCTGCCATCGATCGTGCGGGTAAAGCCGCTGTCGATCTTCAAATAATCGATCGGCAGCCGCGCGAGCAGCGACAGGCTGGAATAGCCGGTGCCGAAATCGTCGATCGCGACCGCGACGCCGAGCGCGCGGATCTGCGCAAGCTGGTCGGCGGCGCTCGCGGGGTCGCTCAGCATCGCCTGTTCGGTCAGTTCGAGCGTCAGCCGATCGGGGTCGACCTTCGCCGCCTTCGCCATCGCGGCGAACCGGCCGGCGAATTCGGGATCGCCCAGATCGGCGGCGGTGATGTTGAGCGAGACGCGCAGCTTTGCCAGTGCCTTGGGCCAGCTCGCCATTTCGGCGAGCGCGACGCGGTGCGCATGTTCGGTGAGCTCGCATTCGAGCCGTGCTGCGCGCGCCGCGGTAACCAGCGGTCCGGCGCCGAGCAGCCCGAGTTCGGGATGCTGCCAGCGCAGCAGCGCCTCGACCCCGGTCATTTCGCCGGTCGCGACGTCATATTGCGGCTGGTAATGGATCACGACCTCATTCTGCGACAGCGCGGCGTGGACCATCACGCCGTCGCGCGCCGACGCCGGCCGTGCCAGTTGGTCGCAGGCGTGGCGAAGCTGTTCGGCGACCGACTCGTCGCGCGTGATCAGCGCCGCGGCGATGCGGATCGACAGGCGGCCGTTCGGGTCGCCGACGATCGGCTCGGCGAGCGCCACGTGCAGCGCGCGTTCCTGCGCACGCAATGCTCCAAGCGACAGCGGCGCCGACGGCACGATCAGGAAGCGCGGGCCGTCGAGGCGGTCGACGCACGATCCATGACCGAATTCGTCGCTCGCGAAATTTTCGAGCCGCCGCCCGATTTCGTCGAGCACCGAATCGCCCGTCGCCTTGCCAGCGCTGTTGTTGATGCGCGCCATCTGGTCGACCTGAACCAGAATGACGCCCGCATCGGCGTCGTGCCGCGCGTGCAGGGCTTCGAGCTTGCTAACGCAGGCGGAAAGGGATTCGGACAGGCGATTCATCGCGTTTCTCTAGCAGGCTTTGCTTGCCAAGTTCCTGCCTTTTGCATCAATATGGACGCGTGGCTGTCACATTTTCCCATAGCGTCGCGCCCGCGGCGCCGTTGATCGACGGACATGGACGCCGGATCAGCTATTTACGCCTTTCGGTCACCGATCGTTGCGACCTGCGCTGCCGCTATTGCATGGCCGAGGATATGACCTTCCTGCCCAAATCTGCGGTGTTGAGCATCGAAGAAATGGGAGAAATAGCCGAGCGCTTCGTGGCGCGCGGGATTCGCCGCATCCGACTGACCGGCGGCGAGCCGTTGGTACGGCGCGGGATCGATACGCTGGCGATGCGGCTGGGCGCGATGATCGGTCATGGCCTCGACGAGCTGACGCTGACCACCAATGGCATGCGGCTCGCCGAGCACGCGCCGATGCTCGCTGCGGCGGGGGTCCGCCGGATCAACGTCAGCCTCGACACGCTCGACCCCCAGGCCTTTCGGCATATCACGCGCGTCGGCGACCTCGACGTCGCGCTGCGCGGGATCGATGCAGCCCGCGACGCCGGACTAGCGGTCAAGATCAACATGGTCGCGCTTGCCGGGCTCAACGAGGATCAGCTGCTGCCGATGCTCGACCATTGTGCGGCGAATGGCTGCGACCTCACGCTCATCGAAACGATGCCGCTCGGCGAGGTCGAGGACGACCGCAGCGATCATTATATCCCGCTCCACCATTTCATCGCGCCGCTCCGCGAAGCGCGCGCCATCTATCCCGTCGACAAGCGAACCGGCGGCCCGGCGCGCTATTTCGCGGTCGAGGACAGCCCGGTGACCTTGGGGCTCATCACCCCGCTCAGCGACAATTTCTGCGCGACGTGCAACCGCATCCGCCTGACGGTCGAAGGACGCGTCTATATGTGCCTCGGCCAGGACGATCATGTCGACCTCCGCGCAGCGCTGCGCGAGGGCGGCGATGTCGACGGGTTGATTGATGGCGCATTGGCTGGCAAACCGCGCGCGCATGACTTTCATATCGAAGGAAAGTCCAAACCGGCGGTCGCGCGTCATATGAGTGCAACGGGCGGCTGACAGACCGCCCGCGAGGGGAACCGGACCAATATGCATCGCAAGATCGCGCTTGTCGCATCGAACGCGCCCGCGGCCATGGAGGCGGAAGCCGAACTGCGCCCGCTCTATGACTTCGTCGATTTGAATGAAGCCGATTTGCTGATCGCGCTCGGCGGCGACGGCTTCCTGCTGCACATGCTGCATCAGTTGCTCGACCAGCGGCGCAGCATGCCCGTTTTCGGCATGAACCGCGGCACGATCGGCTTTCTGATGAACGAGTTTCGCATCGAGGGTCTCGTCGACCGCCTCGCAGCGGCGCGCCCCTTCCTGATCCATCCGCTCTCGGGCGACATCACGACGATCAGCGGCGAGCGTCACATATTGCCCGCGATCAACGAGATTTCGCTGCTGCGCGAAACGCGCCAGGCGGCGAAGCTCGAGGTGATGATCAACGAAAAGACGATGCTCGAGGAACTGGCGTGCGACGGCGTGCTCGTGTCGACCCCCGCGGGATCGACCGCGTATAACCTCAGCGCCAACGGCCCCATCCTGCCGCTCGAATCCGAAATGCTCGCGCTGACCCCGATCAGCCCCTTCCGCCCACGGCGCTGGCGCGGCGCGCTCGTCCCCGAATCGACGAGCATCCGCTTCAACGTCCGCGAGGCCGCCAAGCGCCCGGTCAGCGCGGTCGCCGACCAGCGCGAAATCCGCGATGTGAAGACGGTGCTGGTCACGACGGACCGCAGCCGCCCGCTGACTTTGCTGTTCGATCCCGATCAGGGATTGGACGAACGCATCGCGATGGAACAATTTATCGTTTGAGGCCTTGCAAAATCCCGCGAGCGACGGCAAAGGGGCCGCCTTGTCCGCATCAGCGGCGTGTTCCTCGGTAGCTCAGCGGTAGAGCAATCGACTGTTAATCGATCGGTCGTAGGTTCGAATCCTACCCGGGGAGCCATTTCTTTCCACACATCCGAAAGCCTAGGTCAAAGCACCTTGGCTTTGCGAATTTTGCGGCTCTCCAAAAGCAAAACCCGCCGAGGATGCCGTAGGAAAGACGATAGCGGCGTTTGGAAACGTCCCTCCATTCCGGAAGCCGACCGCCGCCTTCCTGCCCGCTGACCTCCGAATCATATGTTCAAATATGCGCCCAACTGTGAGGATCGGCGATACTAGGCTATGAGGCCTGCAAAGGAGAGGGGCATGGACCGTCTCGATGCCATGCGTGTCATTCTGGCCGTGGTCGATGCTGGCAGCCTTTCGGCGGGCAGCCGCAAACTCGGCGCGCCGCTCCCCAGCATTAGTCGCAAGGTTGCCGAACTGGAGCGCTTCCTTGGAACCAATCTTCTTGTCCGGACCAGCCGCAATATCCAGTTGACCGACGCCGGACGCGACTATGTCGATGCGGCGCGCCGCATCATCGCCGATCTTGAAGAAGCCGAACGCCGCGCGTCGGGCGAATATCAGACGCCGCGTGGCGAATTGACCGTCACCATGCCAGTCGAGTTCGGGACACGCCACGTCTTGCCGATCGCCCTCGCTTTCATGGAAGAATATCCCGAGGTCACGCTTCGCGTCATAACCTCCGATCGCCTCGTCCATATGGTCGAGGAACATGTCGATGTTGCCATCCGCCTGGGCCATCTGGCCGACAGCGCGCTCTACGCCGTGAAGGCGGGCGAGTTCCACCTTCTGACCTGCGCCAGCCCGGATTATCTTGAACGGCGCGGCACGCCCGATCACCCCCTGCACCTTCCCGATCACGACGGCATATTGTTCGGCACGCATCCGATGTTCTGGACCTATCGCATCGACGGGGAAGACATGATCTCTGCCCCGCGAACGCGGATGTTCGTCAACACCGCCGCGGCGAACCTGACGGCGGCCGCGCGCGGCGTGGGGATTGCACGGCTGTTCGACTATCAAATCACCGACGAAATAAGATCGGGCGCACTGGTGCCGATCCTCGCCGACTATGGCCGCGACCCGAGGCCGGTGCACGTCGTCTATCCCAGGCAAGGCCTGATGCCGCTCAAAGTCCGCGTCTTCATCGACTGGGTTGCGCCAAGGTTGCGCGAGGCCTGCACGCACCTTGGCTGCGCTTGATCCCTTGCCGGCGATGAGAGGCTGACTCTCGCTTTCGCCGGCTACTGCGTTCCGGCACGAAAATTTACATCAGCCTCATCCGCACCGCCCCTCCGGCAGTGCCTTCCATAAGGATAGAGCGATGAGCAAAGCAAAGGGCACCGCCCTAATCACCGGCGCGTCGAGCGGTATCGGCGCACTTTACGCCGACCGGCTGGCCCGCCGGGGTTTCGACCTGATCCTAGTCGCCCGCAGCGCCGGCAAGCTGGAGCGGGTGGCGAGCGCGATCCGCGACGCGACCGGCACCGCCGTCGAAACGATGGTTGCCGATCTTGGCCGTGCGGCCGACCTTCGCCGCGTCGAGGCACGCGTCACCAACGACCGGAGCATCAACTTGCTCGTCAACAATGCCGGTGTCGGGTCGACCGCCCGCGCACTCGATGCCGATATCGACGCGATGAGCGCGATGGTATCGCTCAATGTTGAGGCGTTGATGCGCCTCAGCTATACCGCCGTTCCAGCCTTCGTTGCGCGCGGCCGCGGTACGATCGTCAACATCGCCTCGATCGTCGCGGTCGCGCCCGAACTGCTCAATGGCGTTTACGGCGCAACGAAGGCGTTCGTGCTCGCGCTGAGCCAGAGTCTGCGTCACGAACTCGAAGGAACGGGCGTCGATGTGCAGGTCGTCCTGCCGGGTGCGACCGCGACCGATTTCTGGGATATCGCGGGCACGCCGATCGACCACCTTCCCGGCGAAATCGTGATGCGCGCCGACGCGATGGTCGACGCTGCGCTCGCGGGCCTCGACCACCACGAATTTGCGACCATCCCCGGCCTTCACGACGAAACCCGCTGGACCGCATTTGAAGCCGCCCGGCTGGCCATGGCGGACGAACTGTCCGCCAGCACCCCCGCAGCGCGCTACCTCGCCGCCTGATCTCTCCCAAGAAACCACGGGAATTCATCATGTCCAAATCGATTGTCTATACAGGCAAGACTCACACCACCGGCGAAGCCCTTGCCGCGCGGGCACACCAGATCTGCCCTTATTCCAAAGCAATCCGCGGAAACATCGCAGTGGACATCTCCATCGTCTGAAATCCGGATCGCCGTGTCGTAAGCCGACGCGGCGACCGCCGAAGCAAAGGAATTATCCTGTCATGCCGACCCTGCTCTCCGGGATCGCCGCCACCGCCCTGGCGCTTGGCACCCCGGCATCCACCGCTCGCTCCGCCGCAGAGGAGCCCGTCCCCGCAGCGGAGATCAGCTATCTCGCGGTCGACGACGAGATAAGCCTGCGCCGAATTGTCATCCGCCACGCCGAACCCAGGCCGACGGTGCTCTTTCTGCACGGCTTCCCCGAGACGCTCCATGCCTGGCATGATGTGTCGGCGGAACTCGCCGGGGACTATGACATCCACGCCTTCGACTGGCCCGGCTTTGGGCTTTCGTCGCGCCCTGCCAGCGGCTTCGACTATTCACCGCGCGACTATGCCCGCATCCTTCGCTCCTATATCGACAAGGCGGGAATCGACAGGTCCCGGCTGGTCATCTACGCGACCGACATCGGCGGCCTTCCCGCGCTTCTCGCCGCGCTCGAAGAACCGGGAATCGCGCGCAAGATCATCGTTGGCGATTTCGCGCCTTTCGATCGGCCGCTGCTCATGCAGGAACGCCTGCAAGCGCTGAAGTCGGCCGCCACGAACGATCAGGTCCGCGTCCAGTTCAACGCCGGCCGCGACGAAATCCTTGCCAACGCCATGCGCCGCGGGCTCACGCCCGAGGAGCAGTTCGAAGTGTCGCCGGCCTACCGTGCCGACATGGCCGCTGGCTGGCGTCACGGCGCCATCACCACCGCAGATGCTTTCGCGCGATATTATGCCGCCTTCACCCGCGACCAGGAAGATTTCGAGGCGAAGGTCGGGCAATTGCGGACGCCGGTGTCGGTCGTATGGGGCGCCAGGGATATCTACATCGGTCCCGCGATGGGTGCCGAGTTCGCCGACCGCATCAACGCGCACTTTTCGGCCCTCCCCGGCGTCGGCCACTACCCGCACCTCCAAGATGCCAAACGAACCGCCGCCGAAATCCGGGCCGCTTTTGTCGATGAAGGATTCGAGCAATGATGCTTGCTCTCATCGCCGCGCGTCAACCGTCAGTGTCGCGCTGACCATACCGCCCGAAAGCCGCTATAATCCGGTCCATCTCCGCCCCGTCGAGCAATTTCGGACCACCGATCGCAAGCGTCCCGCAATACACCGCCGCCTGTTCTTCGATTTCTTCGGCAATCGCCATCGCGACCGGAAGTTTGCGGCCTAGCGCGATCAGACCGTGATTGGCCATGAGGCATGCGAAACGCCCGTCGAGCGTCTGTACGACGCCGTCGGCGAGTTCCTCGCTGCCGAATGTCGCATAGGGTGCGACGGGGACGCTGGCTCCGCCACTGACCGCCACCATGTAATGCAGCGGCGGAATCTCGCGGTGCGCACAAGCCAGGATCGTCGAGTATCGTGCGTGGCAATGCACGATCGCATTCGCGTCGGGCCGGCGCCGATACAGGCCCATATGCATTTGCCATTCGCTCGACGGGCGTGCCGATCCCGCAGCCACGCTTCCGTCGCCATCGACATAGACCATCAGGTCGGCGGTCAGGCGGTCGGGCGTCACGCCCGAGGGGGTGACGAACATGCCCGACGCGAAACGCACCGAAAGATTGCCCGATGTCCCACGATTCAGACCGCGCGCGTCGAGAGCGCGCATCGCATCGACAAGTTGCTGCCGCGCTTCGTCTTCGGTCATCAATCTTCTTCCCTTACCGGCGTATCGCGCATGAACGCCAGGGTCGTATCATAGCTTTCGAGTTTGCCCAGCGTGCCGACCCCGAGCGCGACCTGCGCCGCGGTGGCGACCCCGAAGCGCAGCGCATCGACGGGATCAAGGCCGCGCGTGCGACCCGCGAGATATCCCGCACACAGGCTGTCACCGCAGCTGGTGGTATCGACAGGATCGATCCGGTGCGCGGGAACGTGGATCTGCCGGTCGGGCAGGATGAGCAGCGCGCCGTCACCGCCCATCTTGATCAGGCAGCCCCCTGCGCCGCGCGCCATGAAGCGGCCGGCGCCCTCGACCGGATCGTCGGTCCCGGCCAGTGCGCGAACCTCCGCAAGGCTTGGCATGAACAGGTCGACATGCGGCAACAGGACATCGAGATCGGCCTGCGCCGCGTCCGAAGGCGCGATCAGGTCGCACGATGTGAACACGCCGCGCGCCCGCGCCTCACGCAGCAGGTCGGCGCCCTTCCCCGCCGCGCCCGGAAAGCCCACACCGCCCCAGTGGACGGCGGCGGTGCGGGCAAGCGCGGCGAAGACCGCATCGGTGACGGGCGCGAAGATGCTCGCCCCCATCATATGCCAGTTCGGACGGTCGCCGTTCGGGCGGATCGGCAGGACCGTGGTCGATGTCGGCCAAGCCGGATCGACAGCGAGCAAACTGGTATCGACCCCGGCCGCGTCGAACATCGACCGGATCAACTGCCCCTGCGGATCGTCACCGACCGCCGAAGCGATTCCCGCACGGAGGCCCAGCTTCTGCGCGACGAGGGCGGTTCCGCCAGCGGTTCCGGCCGGAGACAGAACGATCTTCTCGACGATTTGGCCCGTCTCGCCTTCGGGCAATGAGGCCACCGGATAGACCGTGACGTCGATCGTCGTGAGCCCGACGGCGAGCAGGTCGAGTTGCATGGTCAGCCGGCCGTCGCCGCCGCGAGCGCAACGAGGACCGGATGCGGTTCAAGCTCGCCACGTCGCTTCGCAAGCGCCGCGAAGGCGTCGCCGGCGGCCGTGACGGTCAGGTCGATGTCGGCATCGGTCATCGCCGCGCACAGGAACATATTATGCCAAGGATGCACATAGACGCCGCGCGCGAGCATTTCTTCGGCCCAGCCATAGCCGACGCGGAAATCGGGATCGTCGGCGAACATGATCTGCGGCATCTGGACAGGGCCGGTCTGGCGCAGCGTGAAGCCATGCTTCGTTGCGGCCGCGTCCAGCCCCGCACGCAGGCGGTCGCCGAGGCGGACCATATGCTCAAGATAATCGCTCTCGCGGATGATCCGCAGCGTCTCGATCGCCGCTGCCATCGGGACGGCGGATAGCCAGAAGGAGCCCGTGGCGTATATGGCGCCGGCGCCTTCGCGACAGCTGTCCGAGCCGAGCAACGCCGAGATCGGATGGCCGTTGGCGAAGCATTTTCCCCAGGCGCTCAGGTCGGGCTGAACGCCGAGTTCGCTCCAGCTGCTGCCGCGCGCAAGGCGGAAGCCCGCGCGGACCTCGTCGACGATCAGCATCGCCCCGGTCCGGTCGCAAAGTTCGCGGGCGCGGAGGGCATAGGCCGGCTCGGGCGCTTCCTGATCGATGAAAGCGTCGTGACGGAACGGCGATGCGAAGATCGCGGCGAGATCATCCCCCGCATCCGCGACCGCCGCTTCGAGGCTCGCGACATCGTTATAGGCATAGGTGCGAACATGCGCCCGATCCTCCGCCACCGTGCCCGCAGGAACCGGCGTGCACCAGGGCGCGGCGCCATGATAGGCCCCCTTCGCGACGAGCACGATGCGCCGGCCCGTCTGCGCGCGCGCACTGCTCATCGCCATCGTCGTCGCGTCGGTGCCATTCTTGCAGAACATCGCCCAGTCGGCATGGTCGACCATCGCCACCAGCGTTTCGGCGAGTTCGACCATCAGCGGCGACGGCCCGGTGAGTGTGTCGCCCACCGCCGCCTGTGCCCGTGCCGCCACCTCGACCCGCGCATCGCGGTAACCGAGCAGACTGGGGCCATAAGCGCACATATAGTCGAGATAGCGATTGCCGTCGGCATCCCAGATATAGGCGCCTTCTGCCTTGCTGAAAAATTGCGGAAAACTGCCGGGCAGCATCCGCACCGATTCATGCCCATACATCCCGTTCGGGATCACTTTCAGCGCGCGCGCGCGCAGCGCCGCATCCTGTACTCGGCTCATATCCATCTCGCTTGCTGATCAGAATTTCAGGACGGCCTGGACACCATAGGTCGCCGGATCATTGTAGTTGATCTGGTCCATGGTCACGACCGGCGAAACATAGGTGACGAAGCGCGTACCGGTGATGTTCTTGCCCCACAATGCGAGTTCGAGATTCTCGTCGGGCGAGAGCCACGAAAGCCGGACGTTGGCGGTGCCATAGGGCTTCACACGATTGGCCTGCACATTGTCGGGCGTCAGGAACGTCTCCGACTGAAGGCTGCCGTCGACACGGAGACGCAGCGCGCTGTCGCCCGGAAGGGGCTGAGTAACCGAGAAACCGGCCGAGATCGCCACTTCGGGTGCGTTGACGAGCTTGTTGCCCGAATAATCGTCCGCCGCGAGCGCGGTGAAATCCTTGTACCGCGCGTGCAGCAGGCTCGCATTGACGAAGGCGTTGAAATAACGCGACGGCTGCGCCTGCAATTCGACTTCGAGACCATATAGCTCGGCATTGCCCGCGTTGAGCTTGCGCTGAACCGGCAGCACGCCCGACGTGTCGAAGACGAAGACCTGCAGGTCGCGATAGTCGTAATAGAAAGCAGCGGCGTTGAAGCGCAGTTTGCGATCGAGCAGGTCGCTCTTGAACCCGGCCTCATAGGCGTAGAGCTTTTCGGAACGGAAGGGCTGGAGCTGTGCAGGATCGCTCGACGAGCCGCCCGCAAAGCCGCCGCTGTTATACCCCTTCGACGACGAGGCGTAGAACAGCAGATTGTCGGTCGCCTGGAACGACAGCGCGGCGCGCCACGACAGGTCCTTGAAGGTCTTCGAACCGGCGAAGTCGAGCACGGGCACGACGATCACGTCGTCGAAGAAGCTGTGAAAATCGAAATCGATGCTGTCGACAGAATAGCGCAGTCCCCCGGTCAGCGTCAGCCGGTCGGTCAGCTTGACATCGGCCTGCGCAAAGGCAGCCCAGCTTTCGGTCTTCTGCGTATAGGGATAGGCGAAATTCCCGATCGAATTGACCGGGTCGAGCGTGCCGAGCAGGTCGTCGGGATCGCGGAAGACGCGCAGGATGTCGAACGCGCTTTCGGTGACGAGCTTGTCGTGGAAATAATAGCCGCCGACGATCCAGTTCACCGTGCCGCCGTCCTTCGACTGCAGCCGCAGTTCCTGGCTATATTGCTGCGGCCGGTCGATATAGGTCGCGGTCAGCACATTGTTCGGGCTGGCATCGGTGTCCTCGACCGTGCTGCGCCGAACCTGCTCATAGGCGCTGATCGAGGTGAGCGAGACCCCGCCCATGTCGATGCTCGCGGTCAGCGACGCACCGAACACATTGACGCGTTCCTGCCCCTCGATGTCATAGTCGCCGGCGTTAAGATCGCCGTCGGTGTCGGCATAGCCAAGGCCGTCGAGCGGCACGCCGTCGGCGAAATTCGGATTGCCCGCGAAATCGATGCCCGACCCGCGATGCTGGAACTGCCGCGCGCCGCCGCGGTTCTGCCCACCGTGAACGATCGCGCGGATCAATATGTCGGAATTGGGGGTGAAATCGACGATCGCGCGGCCCGCCCACATATCGAGATCGTTGAGCTTGTTACCGGTCACGCGGTTGAGCAGCCAGCCGTCGCGACGCAGGTAGGTACCCGCGACACGCGCCTTCAGCACATCGCCGGCGATCGGCCCGCCGACCCCGCCTTCGATCTGCACCTCGTTGAAGCGACCATAAGACAAGGCGGCATTGGCGCTGAACTCGTCGGTCGGCTTGCGCGAGGAGAAGCGGATCGCGCCTGCGGTGGTATTGCGGCCATAGAGCGTACCCTGCGGGCCTTTGAGAACTTCGATGCCTTCGCTGTCGAAGACGTTGAACAGCTTGCCGGCGTTCGCACCGAGGAAGACATCATCGACGTAAACGCCGACCGCGCCCGTGGTGTTCGAGTTGAAATCGCCGATGCCGACGCCGCGCAGAAACAGCGAGGTCGTGGTCGCCGAGGTTCCCGCCTGTGACGAAAGGCCCGGGACGAGAATGGAAAGATCGCGCGGATCGCGGATACCGACTTCGGTCAGCGCGTCGCCGCTGATCGCGGTGATGCTGATCGGCACGTCCTGGATATTCTGCTCACGCCGCTGGGCGGTCACGACGATCTCGCCGATCCCGTCCTGCTCCGCGACGGCCGAAGAAGAAGAACCTGCGGGCTCCTGCGCCGCCGCAACCGCCGGAATCAGCGCCAGCAACGAGACCGACATCATCGCAAAACCGCGTTTCATCATCTTCCCCTTCTCCATTTTCGGATATTTATCCGATTTAGAGAGCAAGAGGCCGCGATAGAGTCAAGAATATTTCACATCATCGTCACTAGAACCGGATAAAAGGTTGATTTGTTCATGGCCATCGGTGATGCGTGCGTTGTCAGGAGCATGCATGACCACAGGTGAAATGACCCGCGCCGAAATCCGCCGCCCGGCGCAGAAACGCAGCCGGGAGCGGTTCGAGGCCATCCTTGACGGGGCAGAGCGCCTGCTCGAGACATTGCCGCCTTCTGCGATCAGCATCCATGTGATCGCGGCCGAAGTCGGCATCTCGCCGCCCTCGATCTATCACTTTTTCCCCGAACCCCATCTCGTGTTCAGCGCGCTCGCCGAGCGGTATCTGAAACGGTTCGAAGCAGGCGTGCTGACCGAGGTCCCGCAGGAGGTCGAAAGCTGGCAGGAATTGCAGACGCTGCAATATCGCGCCGGGCAAAAATGGTTCAACGCGCATCCGGCTGCGCGCCAGGTCCTGCTCGAAGGCCCCGCCTGGTCGTCCGACATCCGCCTGCAGGATCTCGACAGCAATTTCGTCACCGCGGGGCGCAGCATCGAATTGATGACGCAGATGTTCGTGATGCCCGAGATTCCCAACCTGCACGACCGGCTCGTCGAAGTCATAGTGATCAACGACGCGATCTGGTCGCTGTCGATCCACCGCCATGGGCTGATCACCGACGATATGGAGGAGCAGGCGCGCCGCGCACGCATCGCCTATTCGCGAACATTCCTTCCCGAATATCTCCCGCTCCGCGCGAAAGGCCGACCCGCGTGACCGCGCCGCTGTCGCCGGTCAGCAGCCGGACGCTCTCAACGTCTATTCTGATCGGCTCGTGCGCATTGCTCGTACTCGGCGTTCAACCGGTCCTGCTCGGCGCGATGGTGCAGGAAGGCCGCATCGCCGAGGCGCAGGTCGGCAATCTGGTGACGATCGAGATGATCGCGATGGTCCTCGGATCGCTGGCCGGCATCGCCTTGCTCCGCAAGATGGGCGCGCGCGTCGTGATCGGCGTTGCCGGGATCGTCCTCGCCGCCATGAACCTCGCGATGGCGGGCCAGTCGGGCATGGCGGCCCTCTCCTCCTTGCGCGGAGTTGCCGGGCTAAGCGAAGGGGTGCTCGTGGCCTCAGCGCTTGTCGCCATTTCGCGGGTCGAGCGGGTCGAACGCGCCAGCGCCATCTTCCTCGCCGTCCAGACATTTTTGCAGGCGGCCGTTGCCGCCGCACTTCCCTTCGTCATTACGGGCAGTTCGCGCACCGACACCGCGTTGCTTGCGCTCGCCCTCGCCGGCGCGATCGCCGCAGCGGCGGCCTTGTCGCTTCCACCGCTGCTTCAACCCGCCGCGCCGGATGGCGAACGCGGCGCCCTGACACGCGCCAGCCTCACCGCCCTTTTGGGAGCAGGCCTGTTCCTCGGCGCGATCGTTTCGGTCTGGAGCTATTTTGGCCTCTGGCTCATCCGCTATGGATACCCGCCGGCTTTCGAGGGCACCGCCGTGTCTTTATGCCTTGTCGCGCAAGTCGTCGGCGCGCTGGCCGCAGCGCGATTTGGCGAGCGCCTGCCAAACCGGCAGACGATTTCGGTCTGCGCTCTCGCCGGAGCCCTGTTGGTCGCCCTATTCTTCGTGGGTCGCGGCAATGCCACCGCAATCCTTGCCGTGAGCATCGCGTTCGGTTTTGTATGGCTCTTCACCCTGCCCTTCTTCGCCGGATGGCTGATCGAAATCGATCCCGGCCGTCGCGCGGTCCTTTACCTCACGGCCTTTCAGTTAGGCGGCGCAGCGGTGCTGCCCTCGATCGCCGGGGTGGCCGTCGGCAGCTTTTCGGTCGACGCTGCGATGATTTTCAGCGGCGCGATATTCGTGGTCCTGGCAGCCGTGCCTCTTCTAAATAAGTCCACGACCCGCGGCTAATTACCAGATTGGCCGCTTATCCACCGGCGGCTTCGTACCGCCCGCAGCGGACCGTCGCGCCCGAGCGCCAAATGCGCTATCATCAAAGCCGGACCAGATGGTGGAGATCGATCACGATGCATAGCGTCGAATGCTTGCATTCGAGGAGGACGACATGCCGTTGCAATCCGCAAGACTCACGGGTGATCCCATTCTGGAGCGATGCCTCGCCGATCAGGCACGCATGCAACCGGGAGACGACAATCTTTCGGTGAAGCGGCTGCAAACTGGCCTGCTGGCGCTTGGCCGGTCGGTCGGTCCAAAGGGCGCCGACGGCATTTTCGGGTTGGAAACCGCGAGCGCGGTTACGGCCTACAAGACCTTCAAAGCATTGGTGCCCAACGATCCGGTCGTCGGGCCGGGAACCAGCGGCGCCCTCGACGCCGACCTTTTCTTCTCTCCCGCCGTGCTCGACCCGCACTTTGCCGAATTCAGCCCGCTGGTCGTAAGTCACCGCCTGGAACAGTTCATAGCATTGGAGCTTTCCGAACTCCTGCACGCACCCCTCGACAGCTTTCGGCACATGCTTGGCCAGTTCGCGCTGGCCAACCTCGGCTCCGGCCAGCTGCTCGGCATCGTCGCACAGAGCCGGGGCACCGACCTCAAGGCGGCGTTCCTCGGCGTCGCCGATCCGCTTCAGCTCCAGCATTTGCACGGCATCCGGCCCGCCGAGCCGTTTTTCGATGACGAGATTGTGCTGGGCGGCGCGGCCGCCTCGACGGTTACCTTCACGGTCGGCGGCGTTCCGCGCGCATTCATCGTCGTTCACGACATCGTGATCCTTGATCGGGCCTTCATCACGCAGAGCTCGACCGGCAAGCGCGCCAAGGAAACGCTTGCCAGCCTGGTGGTCCACGAGCTTACCCATGCGCGCAATATCGCGGCCACGATCGTCCTGACGAGCATCGCGGACTCCGACGCGACGGTATATGCGGACACGGCGCTAGCCGCGGCCAGTTCGGCGTCCGGCCGCCCGACGGCGGATATAACGCGTTCCTTCGTCCACGAGATGACCGCGCGGCACGTCGCGTGGGTCGTGCGAAAAGAGCAGGCCGGAACGCCGGGCGCCCTGGCGATCGGAGCGCTGACCGCCGGCCAGTTGGCGGCGGCGGCCCGGTTCTACTTTGTCGATACGGGGATGTTCAATTCGAACGGATATGTTTCGGGCATCAGGGCCCAGGGCGACCGTTTCATTTTCGAGCAGCTCTCCAAATGGCTGGCCCTCTGCGCGACCCAATCGTTCAGCGAGATCGCCGGCGACGATCAAAAATCGACCCTGGCATTTCAAGCCGCCGCCGCATTCTGCGCCGATCGCGCTGTGGCTCCCCTGCCAATCGCCGATGCCGCGGATGGACTATTCCCCTTGCCGCAGGACTTCGTCTTTTAGGCCCCTACTCGAGCCAGGAGCACGAAAATGAACCGCCTCTCATCGTCACTGCGGTATCTCGACATGGCCTCCAAAGCCGGCACGCATCGCCGAAAGCAGCTTTTCGCCGAAGGTATTGTCGGTTCGCGACCGAAAGCGCGCGAGGAGCGCGGCCGATAGGACATAGGCGGGCACCGCTTCCTCCATCGCGGCGTCGATCGTCCAGCGCCCCTCACCACTGTCATTCACCCGGCCGCTATATTGCGAGAGTTCGGGATTTCCGGCGAGCGCACTGGCCGAGAGGTCGAGAAGCCAGGACGATATCACCGAACCGCGCCGCCAGACTTCCGCAATGTCGGTGAGATTGAGGTCGAAACGCTCCTCCGGAGGCAGCCGATCCGAATTCTTGTTTTTCAATATGTCGAAGCCCTCGGCATAGGCGGCCATCAGGCCATATTCGATGCCGTTGTGCACCATCTTCACAAAATGCCCCGAACCGGCGGGTCCCGCGTGGATATAGCCTTTCTCGGCACGCCCGTCATATTCGGGCCGCGAGCGGCCACTTGTCCGCTCGATTGTCCCATAGCCCGGCGCCAGTGCGTCGAAGATCGGATCGAGCCGATCGATCACGCGCGCTTCGCCGCCGATCATCATGCAATAACCCCGCTCGACACCCCAGGTGCCGCCCGACGTTCCGACATCGACATAATCGATCCCGAGCGCCCGCAATTCGGCGGCGCGCCGGATATCGTCCTTGTAGAAGCTGTTGCCGCCGTCGATGATCGTGTCGCCGGGCTCAAGCCGAAGCGACAAGCGGTTCACCGTCTCTTCGGTCGGGTCTCCCGCCGGCAGCATGATCCAGATCGTCCGCGGCGCCCCAAGCCGGTCGACAAGCGCGTCCAGCGAAGCGGCCCCCGTCGCCCCATCTGCCACGACCCCGGCAATTGCGCTCTCATTATGGTCAAAGACAACAACGTCATGCCCTGCCTGCAATAAACGGCGCGCGATATTCCCACCCATGCGCCCGAGTCCAACGATTGCGATCTGCATGAGCCACGGTCCTTCCGACATCCGATTGATCGCCCCTGGTTAGCCGCCCGGCTGGGGTATTGCGAGCCGGAGTGCGTCCTGCTTCGCAATTTTGTGGGTGCGTTTCGCCGCCAGACCCGGCTATCGATCGCACCGGTTTTCGCTCGTAACCCGACCGTCGCGACCGCGGAATATTGCTGGAGAATATGATGGCCAAGCTGTTCGAACCCTTCGCAATTGCGGACTTGCCGCTCGCCAACCGCATCATCATTGCACCCATGTGCCAATATTCGGCCGAAGAGGGTTGCATGACCGACTGGCATCTGATGCACCTTGGACAGCTTGCGATTTCGGGTGCCGGCGCCCTGACGATCGAAGCGTCTGCGGTCGTGCCGGAGGGGCGCATCACTTACGCCGACGTCGGCCTTTACGACGATGCGAGCGAAGCCGCGATGGCGCGCGTCCTGTCGGCGGTGCGCCAATGGTCGGATATTCCCGTCGCGATCCAGCTCGCCCACGCGGGGCGCAAGGCGAGCACGGCCCGTCCTTGGGACGGCGGCGGGCAGATTGCGCCGGGCGCGGCGAATGGATGGCAAACCGTCGCGCCGTCGGCCATTCCCTTTCTCGATACGGAAAATGCGCCCGTCGCGCTCGATGGCGGCGCGCTCGACCGGATTCGCGCCGCCTTTGCCGACGCGGCGGTGCGCGCCGCGCGGCTCGGCATCGATGCGATTCAGCTGCACGCCGCGCATGGCTATCTCCTCCACCAATTCCTGTCGCCGCTGTCGAACCGGCGCGACGATGACTATGGCGGCAGCCTCGAAAACCGGATGCGCTTTCCGCTCGAGGTGTTCGATGCCGTCCGCGATGTATTTCCTGGGCCCGTCACGGTGCGCGTGTCGGGCACCGATTGGGTCGAGGGCGGCTGGTCGATCGAGGAAACGATCGTCTTCGCGCAGGCGCTCGAAGCGCGGGGATGCGCGGCGATCAATGTGTCGAGCGGCGGGCTGCACCCGGCGCAGCAGATCCCGCTGGGTCCGGGCTATCAGGTTCCGCTGGCGCGGCAGGTCAAGGATGCCGTCACCATGCCGGTGATCGCGGTCGGGCTGATTACCGAAGCCGAACAGGCGGAGGCGATCATCGCCGATGGCGATGCCGATGCGGTCGCGATTGCGCGCGCGGCGCTCTATGATCCGCGCTGGCCCTGGCATGCCGCCGCGACGCTCGGCGCAACGGTCGCCCCGCCCCCGCAATATGAACGCAGCGAACCACGCGAGCATCGCGGGCTGTTCGCGCGCTAGACGCCCATCATGCCGGCAGTCGTCGCCCCGTCGATCACATAGTCGGCACCGGAGATGAAGCCCGCCTCGTCGGATGCCAGGAAAGCGACGAGCGCGCTGACTTCATCCAACTGCGCCATGCGCTTCATCGGCGCCATCCCCTCGAACGCCGCGCGCGCCGCGGCGGGATCGGGCGAGCGATCGATCACGCCGCGGATCATGTCGGTTTCGACAACGCCGGGCAGGATCGCGTTGACGCGGATCGCGTAACCTTTGCCCGCGCAATGGATCGCCGCCGATTTGACGAGCGCGACGACCGCCGCCTTGGTCACCGAATAGGCTGCATAATTGCCCATCGCGCGGTGCGCATTCATCGACGAATTGACGATGATCGAACCTTTGGGCCCTTGCGGGTTCTTCGCCATCGCGCGGATCGCATGCTGGACAGTCAGCATCACGCCGGTCTGGTTGACGCCGACGATATGGTTCCAGGCGTCGATGCCGATATCCTCGACGCTCGCGTCGCCCGCCTCGGTCCCGGCGTTGGCAAAGGCGATGTCGAGCCGGCCATATTCGGCCTCGATCTCGGCCATCAGCGCATCCCACGCCGACGTATCCTCGACGCGGTGCGCGCGGAAAATCGCGCCCGTCTCGCCTTCGATCGCCGCCGCGGCTTCGGCGTTCGAACCCGTGAAGACGACCTGCGCGCCTTCGCGCGTCAGCCGGCCGACCGCGGCGGCGCCAATCCCGCTCGTCCCGCCGGTGACCAAAGCGACCTTGCCGCGCAGTCTCTGCATCGCGCCTCTCCTCTCGCATGCCCTCTTGCCAGTTTCGCCTGGCTCGCGAACCTATCAATACAGCAAGGTGACGCGCGCGCGCCGCGCACGCATGATGCGACGATAACAGGAGGAGAGGACCGGCGATGAGCGACAGCGAACATCCGCCCCGCATCGATTGCGTGCTGATCTGCGGCGGCGTCTGGCACGACATGGATTTCGCGCGGCTCGAGCTACTCAAACTGCTCGCCGAGGATCAGCGCGTACGGACGCGCGTGTTCGAGAATTACGACAATATAGAGGCGATCGAAGCCGCCGATATGCTGATCACCTATACATGTGACGTCACGCCGTCACTGCCAGCGCAGGAGGCGCTGAAGCGCTGGCTCACCAAGGGCGGGCGCTGGTACGCGCTCCACGGCACCAATTCGATCCTGCGGTTACTCGATACGGGCGTATGGGACGCGCCGCGCTGGGCGCCGCTGATGATGGACCTGCTCGGTTCGCAATTCGTCAGCCACCCCGCGATCGAGCCCTATATGGTGCGCGTCGCCGATCCCGACCACGCGTTGACCAATGGCATCGAAGCGTTCGAGACGACCGACGAGCTTTATCACCTCGAAACGCACGGGCACTTGCATGTGCTGCTCGATACCGAATGCACCGGGCCGGGAACGGGCTTCGTCGAGGCCGAGGATGCGCCCGGCACCTATCCGGTTTTCTATATCAAGCAGCATGGTGCAGGTGCGGTGCTGTACCTCACGCTCGGCCATTGCCGCGGCCACTACGACCTGCAGCCGATGATGGACTGGTGGCCGACGGTCGACCGCTGCGCCTGGGATTTGCCCGTCTTCTACGACCTGCTGCGCCGCGGCATCGGCTGGCTCAAGGAACGTGAAAGCGCCTAGGCTACCGCGCGCAATTTCCGCCGGTCCTCGCGGATGAGCCCCGCCGCACGCAGCGCGAGCGCCATCGCGGGGGCGTTCGTGTTGCCGGTCACCGGCGACGGCATCACCGAACAATCGACGATGCGCAGTCCATCGACGCCGTTGACGCGAAGCCGCGCGTCCGTCACCGCGCGATTGTCGCTGCCCATCCGGCAGGTGCCGACGCCGTGCAGCCCGCATGTGGCGAGGCGGCGAAACGCCGCGAGGATTTCAGCGTCGCTCTGCACCGCCGCACCGGGAAGCAATTCACGCTCGACCAGCCCGACGAGTGCGGGCTGCGCCATATAGCGGCGCATCGCGTGGACCGCGGCAATCGCGGTGCGTTCATCCTCGCGCGTCGACAGCCAGTTGGGCCTGATGTCGGCGGGCGCGTCGCTGCCGGGGCCGGTGATCAGGATGCTCCCCTCACTCGTCAGGCGGAGGAGCTGGCCATAGATGGTCATCCCCGGTTTGCGGTCGATGCTGTTCAGCGGCACCGGATGCTTGTCGTCGCCGAGCGCGAAGGTGTAGCCGCCGAGATAGAGCTGCAAATCGGGGCGCGCATCGCGGCTCGTCAGGTTCAGGAAAGCGCCGACCTCGAACGGCCCGGTCGCCATGATGCCCCCGCGCGTCAGCATATATTGCGCCATCGCGCGCATCAGCCCGATGCCGAAGAAGCTGCGATTGCTGCCGACGTCGCGCGACAGGCGGTGCGGCATCGAAAAACCCAGATGCTCGCGCATCCGCCCGCCGACATCGGGCGCGTCGACCAGCGGCTCGACCCCGGCGGCGCGCAGCACATCGGCAGGACCGATGCCCGACCGTTGAAGAAGCAGCGGACTCTCGAGCGTCCCGCCCGAAACGATCACCTCGCCGTCGCAGTCGAAGCGTTGCGATTGGCCGGCGACCCTGGCCTCGACGCCGGTCACGCGGCCGCCTTCGACCACCAGTCGCTCGGCCATGGCATGGGTGACGACATGCAGGTTCGACCGCGTCTTCGCGCGCGCGAGAAAGGTCGTCGCCGCGCTTTCGCGCCGGCCGCGGCGGACATTATGCGAATAGAAACCGACGCGATCCGATGTCGCGGCGTTGAGATCGTCGACGGGCTTCAGCCCCATCTCTACCCCCGCCTGCACCATCGTCTCGGCGAGCGGATAGCTGTGGATCTTGGGCGCGACGCCGACAGGCCCGCCCGCGCCGCGCATCGCGCTGGCGCCGAGGCCATGGTCTTCGAGTTTCCGGAACGCGTCGGTCATCGCCTCGCCGTTCCAGCCGGTGCAACCGAGCTTTTCCCACGCATCATAATCGGCGGGCTCGCCGCGGCTCCAGATCATGCCGTTGACCGCCGACGATCCGCCGAGGCCTTTGCCGCGGATCCACACTTCGCCCGGCGCGCCGCCGTCACCGCGCGGCTGCGATACACCATAGGCCCAGATATGGTCGGGATTGGTGACCAGCTTCGCAACGCCCTTCGGGATCGCAACCCAACGGCTGTCGTTGCTGCCGCCGGCCTCGAGCAGCAGGACGCGGACCTGCGGGTCGGCGCTCAGTTGTTCGGCGAGCACGCAGCCCGCCGATCCCGCGCCGACGATGATATAGTCCCAGCCTGTCGACATGCCGCCTCTCCTGCAACGGGCGTCCCGACCTTGGAACCGCAGGCACACTCCCCGCACCTAGCGCAATAAATAGTCCCATCGCCCTCCGCCCGGCATGATAGTGCAGCGACAAAAGAGGGAGGGACAGGATGGCAGGCCAGGGCCGCATTGCGGGCAAGATCGCGTTTGTGACAGGCGGCGCATCGGGACTAGGGCTCGACATCGTGCGCCGTTTCGTCGCTGAGGGTGCCAGCGTCGTCATCGCCGATATCGACACCGCCGCGGGCGAGGCGCTCGCGACCGAACTCGGCCAGCGTTTCGTCAAACTCGACGTGTCGAAGGAGGCCGAATGGCTCGATGCGCTCGCCACCTGCGAGCGCATCGACATCCTCGTCAACAATGCCGGCATCACCACGCATGGTTCGATCGAGGATCTGACGCTCGAAGCCTTTCGCCACGAATTCTCGGTCGACGTCGACGGCGTCTTTCTGGGGTGCAAGCATGTCATCCCCAAGATGAAGGATCATGGCGGGTCGGTGATCAACATGTCGTCGATGTGCGGCGTGCGCGCGCAGGGCGACCTCGCCGCCTATAACGCCGCCAAGGCCGCCGTGACGCACCTGACCAAATCCGTCGCGCTTCATTATGCGCGCAAGGGTTACGGCATCCGCTGCAATTCGGTACATCCGGGCGCGATCCACACCCCGATCCTCGACAAGGTGATGGCGCAGGTCGCCGACGGACAAGCGCTTTACGACAGCTGGGTCGCGACGCATCCGGTCGGCCGCCTCGGCAAACCCGAGGAGATTTCCGCGATCGTGCTCTATCTCGCCTCGGACGAATCCGCCTTTGCGACGGGCGCCGAGTTCCGCGTCGACGGCGGCAGCTCGCTCTGATGACGGGGCGACTCAATGGCCGCGCTGCTCTCGTCACCGGCGCGGGTTCAGGGATCGGCCTTGCGACCGCGGGGCGCCTCGCCACCGACGGCGCGCACGTCCTGACCACCGACCGCGCAGGCGATGTCGATATCGTTGCCGACGTCACCTCTCCCGGCATCAACGAGACATTCATCGCCGAAGCCGGTGCGCGCTTCGGCGGGCTCGACATCGTCGTCGCGTGCGCCGGGATCACCGGCATGCAGATGCTCGACGGGGCCGACGACGCATTTTTCGATCAAATGATGGCGGTGAATGTCACCGCGGTGTTCCGCCTGATGCGCGATGCCTTGCCCCTGCTCAAGCGCTCGCCGCATGGGCGGATCATCCTCATCGGATCGGTGATGTCGAGCTTTGGCGAGGCCGGGATGACCGCGTATAGCGCGTCGAAACATGCCGTGCTCGGCATGACGAAATCGGTCGCGGCCGAGGTCGGGGCGTTCGGCATTACCGTCAACTGTATACAACCCGGCGCCATCGACACGCCGATGACCGCGCCCGCCTTTACCGCGATGCCCGAATTCAAACAGCGCTGGATCGACAAGGCTGCATTGGGCCGGCTCGGACAGCCCGAAGACATCGCCGATGTCGCCGCCTTTCTGGCGTCCGACGACGCCCGATTCATGTCGGGTCATGGCGTTTTCGTCGACGGCGGGGCGACACAACGCCAGTAAAATCAAGGCGTTTGGCGCCGCTACGGCATGCCTGATATTTTTGATGATTGTTGAATCGGGGCATAAAGCGGACTTTCCCTCCGACGTGACCGGCGAGCCTATGCGCCGGCGCGAGGAGGGAGGAACGCGATGATCACGCATGCCCGAATGCTGCCTGCCGTTTACGCCACCGTATCGCTCGCCGCACTGGCGATCGCCACCCCGGCTGCGGCCCAGGAGGCCCCCGTCGAAGAAAACAGCGGCGGTGCTATCCGCGAGATCGTCGTCACCGCGCAGAAGCGCGAGGAAAACATCCAGTCGATCCCGATCGCGGTGACCGCGCTCGACGAAAAGGCGCTGGAATCGGCAACGATCGACGATATCCGCGACATCGCCGGCCGCGTTCCCAGCCTCGTCGTCGACTCGGTCGGCGCGGGGCCGAGCGCCGCCGCGATCGCAATCCGCGGCATCAGCTTCGAGGATATCGAGAAAAGCTTCGACCCCGCGGTCGGCGTCGTCGTCGACGGCGTGTTCATCGGCACCAACACCGGCCAGCTTCTCGACAGCTTCGACCTCGAACGGCTCGAAGTGCTGCGCGGGCCGCAGGGCACGCTGTTCGGCCGCAACACGATCGGCGGCGTGATCAACGTGATCCGCACGCGCCCGACCGAGGATTTCGGCGTGCGCGGCCAGTTCGCCTACAGCCGCTTCGACACCAAGCGCGCACGGCTGGTCGTCAACACCGGAAAGCTTGGCGACTTCATCGCACTCAAGGCGTTCGGCTATTACGACAAGACCGACGGCTTCTATTACAATGTCACCAAGGACCGCCGCGAGGGCAAATATGAAACGCTGACCGGCGGGGTCACCGCGCTGATCACGCCGAGCGACGCGATCACGGCGCAGGTCACCTACCAGCACACGCGCGAACGCGGCGAGACCGTCGCCTCGGCGCTGTCCGAAACCGGCCGCGACGTCATCTGCGCCGCACCCGGCGCGCCGGGCTTTTCGCCCGCCGGCGAGTGCAACCGCTGGTCGCTGCCTGCGCACGGACTCTACACGACCTTCCAGAATATCGAGACGCCGGTGCGCAACAATGTCGACAGCGTGACAGGCAATATCGACATCGACCTCAGCGACAATCTGACGCTGTCGTCGGTGACCGGCTACATCACCAACAGGGAATCGGTGACGCAGGATTTCGACGGCAGCTCGGCCAATTTCTTCGACACGCGGCGCCAGCAGAAATATAAGCAGTTCAGCCAGGAACTCCGCCTGCTCGCCGACTTTGATACCGTCAACGTCCTGCTGGGCGGCTATTATTTCGACAGCTCTTACACGCTCGACCAGTCGACCAATTTCGGTGTCGTTCTCGGCCAGGGATCGACCGCAGTGCTACGCCAATATGTGGACCACAGCGCCAAATCCTATGCCGGCTTCGCCGATGCGCAGATCAACCTGACCGATGCGTTCAAAATTTCGCTCGGGGCGCGCTACACGAAGGACAAGAAGGAAATCTTCAACAATTATGGCCGCATCGGCGCGCTTGTCCGCATCACGCAGCCGACGTTCGACGGAACCACCTGCGTCGCGGTCACCGGAACGACCAGCCCCGCGCCGGGCGTCGTGATCCCGGTCTATAGCGCGGCGAACAATTGCTCGGGCAGCGACAGCTTCGACAAATTCACCTGGCGCGCCAACGCCGAATATACGATCGAGCCCGGCAAGCTCGTCTATGCGTCCTTCTCGCGCGGGTTCCGCTCGGGCGGGTTCAACGGCCGCGCGGCGTCGCCGACCTCGCTCGGGCCGTATCAGCCCGAAACGGTCGACGCCTATGAGGTCGGGCTGAAGGCCGACTGGCTTGATCGCACGCTGCGCACCAACCTCGCCTTCTATTACACCAAATATGACAACAAGCAGGAAGAGGTGGTGCAGCCGTCGCCCCCGGGTTCGTCGAGCCCGCAGGAGACGGTCGTGCGCAACGCCTCGTCGGCCGATATCAAGGGGTTCGAGGCCGAAATCATCGCGCAGATGACCGATGCGTTCAGCTTCAACGCCTCGTTCAGCTACACCGACGCCAAGTACAAGAATTTCTTCAACGATATCGTCGGACTGACCCCCGGCAGCCCGGCCGATGGCATCGCCGACGATGTGTCGACGCTGACGCTGCGCCGCGCGCCCAAATTCCAGTGGTCGGCGGGGCTCAACTATTCGAAGGAAATCGGGTCGGGCCGCTTCGATGCCTCGACGTTGCTGCGCTATCAGAGCAAATATGTGACGTGCATCGCGCCAAACCGCCCGGTGATCCCCGGCGCGGTGACCAACGACAATCGCTGCTTTACCGAAGACCGCGAAAATCTGTCGGCGCAGATCGGCTATACCTTCCTGCTCGGCGACGACCGCGAGGTCAGCCTCGCGCTGTTCGGCCGCAACCTGACCAATCACAAGGGGCTGTCGTCGACGCTTCCGGTCGCGGGTCTCTTCACCTTCGGCGCCGCGCAGGCGCCGCGCACATACGGGGTCGAGCTCGGCTTCCGTTTCTGACGGGCGATAATACGGCCCCGCCACGGGCACGGCGGGATCGCATTGGGGGGAACAAGGGGCGGCGCACGGCACCGCCCCTTGTTTGACAATCGAAGGGATCAAAATGACGCAGGCCTTTTTCGACCACCCTTTCCTGTCGGGACATCACCAGCCCGTGCGCTTCGAGGCGACTGCTCCCGACCTGATCGTCGAGGGCGAAATCCCCGCCGACCTCGTCGGCGTCTTCTATCGCAACGGCCCCGAGCCGCTCTATCCGACGCGCGAGGGTGAGTATCACTGGTTCGACGGCGACGGCATGGTCTATGCCTTTCATATCGCCGATGGCCGCGCGTCGATGCTCAACCGCTGGGTGCGGACCGAGAAGTTCGAGATGGAGACAGCGGCGGGCAAGCGCCTGTTCGGTCTGTTCGGCAATCCGATGACCGCCGACCCGTCGGTGCAGGGCAAGCGTTACAACACCGCGAACACCAACATCATCGTCCATGGCGGCAAATTGCTCGCGCTGATGGAGGGTGCGCCCGCGGTCGAACTCGATCCGCGCACGCTCGAAACGCTGGGCGAGGAACATTATGGCGGGACGATCACCACGACCTTCTCGGCGCACCCCAAGATCGACCATAATACCGGCGAACTCGTCAACATCGGCGCGATGATCAACGGCCCGATGGGCGCGGCGCAGATCCGCTACGACGTGATTGCTGCCGACGGCAGCGTGCGCAAGGCCGAGCTGATCGACATGCCGCACAACGCACTGATGCACACATTTTTCCTGACCGAGAATTGGGTCGTCTTCCCGGTGATCCCGATCGACGTCGACCTCGGCCGTTTCATGAAGGGCGGCCCGATGACCGCGTGGGTCAACGATCGCCCGACCAAATTCGCCTTGATGCCCCGCGACGGATCGGCGAGCGACGTGCGCTGGTTCGATTACGAGCCGCGCCACATGTTCCACGAACTCAACGTGTGGGAACAGGACGGCAAGATCATCGCCGACGTCGCCGCCGCGAACGGCACCGCGCTCTTCCCCGACGAAACGGGGGTGAAGCGGACGCACGGCGACACGCAGCAGAGCCTGCGCCGCTGGACGATCGACCCGGGCACCAATGGCAACGGAACCTGGATCAAGGAAGAAACGCTCAACGACCGCGACATCCAGTTCCCACGTCCCGACGACCGCTTCATGACACGCGCCTCGCGGCACAGCTTTGCGAACATCAACCTCAACAGCCGCGACGGGCGCGCCGAGGGGATGGACGGCGTGCTCCGCTTCGACACGGTCAGCGGCAAGGAGGACGTCTATCACTTCGGTAACGGCGCCTCGTGCGGCGAGCTGATCTTCGCGCCAAAAATGGGCGCGAGCGGCGAAGGCGATGGCTATGCGATGACTTTGGTCCACCGCGCCGGTGCCGCGACGAGCGAGCTTGCGATCTTCGATGCGCTCGACATCGCGGCGGGGCCGGTCGCATTGGTGCAGGTTCCGTTCCGCGTCCCGTCGGGTTTCCATTGCAATTTCTATGCGGCGGACTCCATGCTCTACCGGCAAGCGCTCGGCGCCGCGTAGGGGAGAGAGGCCAGTGAAGGTCGCAGCATTTGAACGCGTCGCCGACGTCGCGCGGCGGAACGGGCGCGAGCGTCCCGACAAGATCCTCTTTCATTTCGAAGGCCGCGCGACGACCTACGCCGACTTCGACGCCAGAAGCAATCGCGCTGCCAATGCGCTGATCGCATCGGGCCTGAAACCCGACGACCGCGTCGCCTATCTCGGCAAGAACAGCGATCTCTATTTCGAACTGGTGATGGCGGTCGCCAAGGCGGGCGGGGTGATGACCCCGGTCAACTGGCGGCTCGCGGTTCCCGAGATCGCGTGGATCATCGACAATTGCGGTGCGCGTATCCTGTTCGTGGGGCCAGAATTCACCGAACTGGTCGCGGCGAACCGCGACGCCTTTCCGGGCGTCGAACATGTCGTCGCAACCGAGGGGGCGGCGAGCGCCTTCGCCGACTATCGGACCTGGCGCGACGGCTTCCCCGATACCGACCCCGACATTCCGCGCTGCGAAACCGACGCCGTGATCCAGATGTACACCTCGGGCACTACCGGAAAGCCCAAGGGCGCGGTGCTCACCAACGGATCGGTGCTCCGCTCAAAGCTCGACCGCGATCCTGCGCTGCAGGCCGACTGGGAGCGCTGGGGCGAAGATGACGTCGGTCTCGTCGCCATGCCCTGCTTCCACATCGGCGGCACCGGTTACGGCATCACCGTGATGACCAATGGCGCGACCGGCGTCATCACGCGCGAGTTTGATCCCGGCGGGGTGCTCGACCTAATCGAGGCCTATGGCATCTCGAAAATCTTCATGGTCCCCGCGGCGATGCAGATCATCGTGGGTCAGCCGCGCGCACGCGAAGTCGATTTTTCGCGGCTTCGCCACATCGCCTATGGCGCCTCGCCGATCCCGCTCGACCTGCTGCGCCAGTGCATCGATGTCTTCCAGTGCGGCTTCGTCCAGATGTACGGAATGACCGAGACATCGGGCACGATCGCCGCGCTGTCGCCCGAGGATCATGATCCCGCGGGCAACGAGCGGATGCGCTCGGTCGGCAAGCCTTTGCGCGGGGTCGAGATGCGCGTGATCGACGCCGACGGCCACCCCCTGCCCCCGCGCGAAATCGGGGAGATCGCCATCCGCGCGCAAGCGAACATGCGCGAATATTGGGGCCGGCCCGAAGCGACCGCGGAGACCATCGACGGCGATGGCTGGCTGCGCACCGGCGACGCCGGCTACACCGACGAGGACGGCTATTTCTACCTCCACGACCGGGTGAAGGACATGATCATCTCGGGCGGCGAGAATGTCTATCCGGCCGAGGTCGAGAATGCGATCTATGGCCATCCAGCCGTCGCCGATGTCGCGGTCGTCGGCGTGCCCGACGAAAAATGGGGCGAGGCGGTGAAAGCCTGCGTCGTACTGCGCGAAGGCCAGAGCGCCGAGGCGGGCGAAATCATCGGCTGGGCACGCGAACGGATCGCCGGTTACAAATGCCCGAAGTCGGTCGACTTCATCCCCGCGCTGCCGCGCAACCCGTCGGGCAAGATCCTGCGCCGCGAACTGCGCGCACCCTATTGGGAGGGGCGCGAGCGGCAGATCAGCTAGCTTGCAGCTTCGCCATCGCCGCGCCCACCGCCGCCGCGATGTCGCCCTCCTGCGGATTGCCTCGCAACGCGAGCCCGCCATTGGGCTGCAAATTCTCGCCGGTCACGAACGCCTCGTCGCTCGCCAGCCACAGGCAGGCGTTGGCGACATCCTGCGACGTGTTGAGCCGACCCAGCGGATAGCGCGGCAGGAAGGCATCGACCAGTCCCGGGGTCGCGAACGCACCCTCGGTCATCGGCGATTCGGTGAAAGCCGGCGACACGATATTGGCCCTGATGCCCGCCGCGCCAAAATCATTGGCGACGCAGCGGATCAGCGCCTCCGACCCCGTCTTGGTGCCGATATAGGCCGCATGGTTGCTGATCGGTGACCGCGTCGTCGCCGAGGAAATCTGGATGATCGACCCGCCCGTCGGATCGTTCGTCAGCATCGCGCCGACGAACGCCTGCAGGAAATGATGCACGCCGGTGAATTGCAGCGCGACGATGCTCGCCAGCTCCTCCTCGGTCACGTCGAGCAAAGGCTTGAGCAGTCCCCAGCCGCTGGCGTTCAGTGCCACATCGACCCCGCCCATCTTCGCCTTCGCCGCGTCGGCGAGCGCAAAGACCGATGCCTTGTCGGTGATATCGCAGTGCGCAGCATAGCCGCCAATCTCACCGGCCAGCGCCTCGAGCGGTTCCGGCTTGCGCCCCGCGACCATCACCGTCGCGCCCTCGCGAGCGAAAATCCGCGCCGTCACCTGCGCCATGTTCCCCGTCGATGCCGCGCCGATGATGACGGCGCGCTTGCCGGCCAGCCTGCCCATGTCGACCTCCTTCAGAGCTTCAAAAGTTGCTTGCCGCGGTTCTGGCCGCTGAACAGGCGCTTCAGCGTATCGGGCGCATTCTCGAACCCGTGCTGCACATCCTCGCGGTAGTTCAGCCGGCCGTCGCGGACGAAGCCCTCCAGCCGCTTGCGGATTTCGGGAAACTCGCTCGCCCAGTCGAGCACGATGAAGCCCGCCATCGATCCGCGGCGAAAGATCAGGTTGAAATAATTCTGCGGCCCCGCGGGCAGCGTCCCCATCTCATACCGGCTGATCCCGCCGCACACCGCGACGCGTGCACCGGTCGCGATCTCGCCGAGCATATCATTGAGGATCGCCCCGCCGACATTGTCGAAGATGACGTTGACGCCGCCGGGGCAATGTTCCTTGATCTGGCCCCGGACATTGCCAGCCTTGTAATCTATCGCGGCGTCATAGCCCGCTTCCTCGACGAGCCAGCGGCACTTGTCCTCGCCCCCCGCGATGCCGACCGCACGGCATCCAGCGATCTTCGCAAGCTGCCCGACGACCGACCCCGTCGCCCCCGCCGCGCCCGACACCAGCACCGTATCGCCTGCGACCGGACGCCCGACCTTGAACAGCCCGCAATAGGCGGTGACCCCCGTAGTCCCTAGCACCGACAGCATCGCGGTCGGCGGCAATTGTGTGTCGATCTTCACCAGCCCCTCGCCGCGCGACAGGTGCCATTCGGTCCAGCCGGTCGATCCCATGACAAGATCGCCGACCGCGAAGCCCGGATGGTTGCTCTCGATCACTTCGCTGATCCCGCTGCCGCGCATCACGTCGCCGATCGCCATCGGCGCGACATAGTCGGCGATATTCTCCATCCAGCCCTTCTGCGCCGGATCGAAGCCGAGATAGAGCGTCTTCAGGAGCAGTTCGCCCTCGCCCGGCGCCGCGATGTCGGTCTCGACCAGACGGAAGTCGCCGTCCTCGATCCCGCGCCCACGCGGATGTCCGTTCAGCAGCCACTGGCGCGATGTCGGCATCGATACTCTCCCCATTCTTTGCACCGAAACTGCGCCTGCGCCTGCGCCGCAACCACCGCCAAAAGTGCCAGTCGATTGCGATGCGCGGGGGCGTAGGGTGTGATCAGGGAGAGAGATGATGCCCGAGGTCCGCCGCAGTTTCTGCCGCTTCTGCCACGCCAATTGCGCGATGCTCGTCACCGTCGACGAGGGCCGCGTAACCAAGGTCCAAGGCGACCCCGACGATCCGGTGTTCGGCGGCTATACCTGCATCAAGGGTCGCCAGCTCGCCGAGGCGCACAATGGCCCGCAAAGGCTGACGGTCTCGCAGAAGCGCGTCGACGGCGGCTTCGAAGACATCGCGATGGAAGCCGCGCTCGACGAGATCGGCGCCAAGCTGTCGGCGATCGTCGCCGAACATGGCCCGCACGCTGTCGCCGTCTATGGCGGCACTTACGCGTTCCAGAACAGCGCGGGGGTCGGCAGCGCGATGTCGTTCGCGCAAGGGCTCGGCACGCGCAACATCTACACCTCGGTGACGCTCGACCAGCCCGCGAAAGTCTATACGACGATGCGCTACGGGAGCTGGATGGGCGGGATGCACACCTTTGCCGAGGCCGACGTCGCCTTCTTCATCGGCAACAATCCGATCGTCTCGCACTACGGCCCGCCGGGCGGCCTGCCTCCCTTCTCGCCGTCGCGCCGCCTGCGCGACGCGCTCGAAGGTGGCCTCAAGCTGATCGTCGCCGACCCGCGCCAGAGCGACGTCGCCGCGCTCGCGCATATCCACCTGCCCGTCCGCCCGGGCGAGGACCCCGCGCTGCTCGCCGGGATCATCCACGTCATCCTCGCCGAAGGCCTCTACGACAAGGCGTTTGTCCAGCGCTATGTCGATGGCCTCGACGAGCTGCAGCGCGCCGTCGCTCCCTTCACCCCCGACGTCGCCGCCGCCCGCGCGGGGGTCGAGGAAAGCCAGCTCGTCGCCGCCGCGCGCATGTTTGCGGGCGGCACCAAAGGCGTCGTCTCGACCGGCACCGGCCCCGAAATGGCGGGCAACGGAACGCTCACCCAATATCTCGTCTCGTCGCTCAACATCATCTGCGGGCGTTTCTGCCGCGAGGGCGAGAAAAGCTCGATCCCGCGCGTCTTCACCCCCGTCACCCCGCGCCGCGCACAGGTGGCACCGCCGATGGCGCTCTATGGCGAGGGCTTTCCCGCTTCGCGCATCCGCGGCCTCACCCATCTCGGCATGGAGATGCCGTGCAACGTCCTCGCCGACGAAATGCTGACCCCGGGCGAAGGCCAGGTGCGCGCGCTGATCGTGATCGGCGGCAACCCGGTGGTCGCCTTCCCCGATCAGGACAAGATGACGCGCGCGATCGATGGCCTCGACCTGCTCGTCTGTATCGACGTCAACGCCGAGTCCGCGACCGCGAAGCGCGCCGACTATATCCTCGCGCCCAAAATGTGTCTCGAGCGCGAAGACATCAGCAATCTTAGCGAATGGTGGTACGAAATCCCCTACGCCCGCTATACCGAGGCGATGATCGAAGCGCCCGAAGGGCTGCTCGAGGAGTGGGAGATGCTCTGGGAACTCGCGCACCGTATCGGCACCGGCATGCCGCTCGCCGGCGGCGCGTGCCCGATGGACGAACGGCCTACGAAAGAAGCCTTCCTCGACCTGATGGTCGCGGGCTGCTCGGTCGCGCCGAGTGTCGTGCGGGCGGATACCGTCGACGGCAAGGCGGTGATCTACGCCGACCTCCACCCGATCGTCGAGGCGGGCGATCCCGATGCGCCCGGCCGCTTCGACCTGACTGCCGGAGCGATGCCCGACGAGTTGATCGCCTATGCCACGGCCCCCCAGCCGACCCCCGATTTTCCCTGGCGCATGGTCTCGCGCCGCAGCCGCCACCGCTTCAACTCGACCGGACAGAATCTGCCCGCATTGCGTGCCAAACGCACGACCAACCCCGCCTTCCTGCACCCCGACGATCTCGCGCTGATCCCGTGCGCCGACGGCGACACCGTCCGCATCCGCTCGGCGGTTGGCGAAGTCGTCGCGGTCGCGCGCGCCGCCGAGAATATGCGCCCCGGCGTCGTGTCGATGGCGCATGCCTTCGGCGGCCCCGATATCGGCCCTGACGGCGTGCACGAGCATGGCGCCTCGACCAATCGCCTCGTCAGCGAGAGCGTCGCCTACGACCCCATCACCGGCCAGTCGCTGCAAAGCGCGATCCCGGTCTCCATCGTCCCCGCCTGAGGAACCCATATGCCCCACAACCGCCGCTTCCTGCTCATCCGCCGTCCCAATGGCGAACCCGTGCCGGAAGATTTCTCGCTCGTCACCGAGCCGACGCCCGAACTCGCCGACGGCGAGTTTCTGATCCGCAACCACCATGCCTCGCTCGACCCCGCGATCCGCGGCTGGATGGACGATGCGCCAAGCTATATGCCGCCGATCCCGCTCGGCGACCCGGTGCGCGCGTCGACCGTCGGCATCGTCGAGGCGAGCAAGGCCGAGGGCTTCGCGCCCGGCCAATGGGTGATGGGCCTCAACGCGATTGAGGATTATTCGGTCGGCACCATCGGCGGTTTCACCCAGCCGATCGACGCGAGCCTCGTGCCGTCAGTGACCAACTATCTCTCGGTGCTCGGTGCGGTCGGGATGACCGCCTATTTCGGCTATATCGACGTCTGCGAACCCAAGCCCGGCGACGTCGTTCTCGTCACCGGCGCGGCGGGCGCGGTCGGCTCGCTCGTCGGGCAGATTGCGAAGATCAAGGGCGCGAGCAAGGTTATCGGCATTGCGGGCGGGCCGGAGAAATGCGCCAAGCTGACGAGCCGCTACGGCTTCGACGCCGCGATCGACTATCGCGGCAAGGACCTCGCCGCGCTGACCGACGCGATCCGTGCCGAGGCGCCCGACGGCGTCGACATCATCTTCGAAAATGTCGGCGGCGACATTCTCGACGCCGGCCTCAACAATCTACGCCACGGCGCGCGCATCGGCCTCTGCGGCCTGATCAGCGAATATAATTGTGTCGAAAAGATCGGCGCGCGCAACATCTGGCAGCTCATCGTCCACCGCGCTTCGATCCGTGGGCTGCTCGTCGCCGACTATATTCCGCGCTTTGCCGAGGGCGGCGCCGCGATGGCGGCATGGCTGCAACAGGGCAGGCTGATCGCCGACGAGCATGTCGACGAAGGGATCGAAAACAGCTTCGACGCCTTCATGCGGCTCTTCGCCGGAAGCAACCAAGGCAAGATGATCCTCAAGATCACATGACGGGATCGCGCCGCCTCCTCGTCCTGTCCGGCGGCCATCCCTATGACGCCGAGCCTTTCGCCGATCTGCTCGCGAGCTTCACCGGCTGGGCGGTCACGCACCTGATTCATCCCGAGGCCGAGACCGCGGTCGCCGCGGGCGCCGCGAACGGGGTCGACGCGATCCTCTTTTACGATATGCCCGGCTATCGCTTCGAGGGCGGCAAGGCGGCAACGCGCCCGCCTTCCTTCACCTATCGCCGCGCGATCGCCGACCATTTCGCGCGCGGCGGCGGTGCGGTCGCGATGCATCATGCGATCGCGGGCTGGGCCGAATGGCCCGAATGGTCCGACATGCTCGGCGGGCGCTTTCTCTATGATCGCGGCGAGGCCAATGGCGAAACGCATCTCGACTCGGGTTATCGGCACGAGGTCCGCTACGATGCCGTCGTGCTCGACCCCGATCACCCGGTCACCGCGGGTTTGCCGCCGCGCTTTCCGCTCTGCGACGAGTTGTACCTGGCGCCGGTCTGGGGCGCCGCGAAGCCGCTACTCCGCGCCGATCATGCCTTCGTCCGCGACAATTTCTATTCGGCGGCGCAGGCGGTGGCGGGACGCATGTTCAGCAACGACGGCTGGGACCACCGCTCCGAAAACGACCTTATCGCGTGGGAAAAGCCCGTCGGCGCGGGCCGCCTCATTTACCTCCAGCCTGGCGATGGGCCCACAGCTTACGCCGATCCGAACCTCCGCATATTCCTCGCCAACGCGCTTTCCCATGTCGCCGCCGCCTAACGAAAATGTGCATCGCGCGCGTGGAGCGGCTGCATATAGTTGCGCGTATAAAGAGAAGATCGAGGGAAGAGGCGCGTGAACGACATCGCCGCAAGCAGTTTTTTCGAGCCGCAGGTCATCGCCGACCCGTTCGACTATTATCGCGCCTGGATGCCGAAGAGCCCCGTCGTCCAATTGTCGCCCGGCATGTTCCTAGTCCTCTCCTATGATCTGTGCGCGCAGGCGACCGGCGACGTCGAGACATTCTCGAACAATTTCCAGGGCACGTTGTCGGGCGCGATGGCCGAGGATGGCGACGTCTCGGCGATCCTTGCCGAAGGCTGGCCGCAGGTCGACACGCTGCTCACCGCCGACCCGCCGACGCACACGCGCTTCCGCAAGCTCGTCAACCTCGCTTTCTCGATGAAGCGCGTTGCCGCGATCGAGGAGGATATGCGCGGGGTCGTCGCCGGGCTGATCGACAAGATGGCCGAAAAGGGCGAAGCCGATTTCGTCCACGATTTCGGCATTCCCCTGCCCGTCGCGATGATCGCCAGCCAGATCGGCATGACCGGCGACGATCTCGACAAGGTCAAGCGCTGGTCCGACGCCTTCGTCGACCGCCTTGGCCGGATGATCCCCAAGGACCGCGAGCTCGAATGCGCCCGCGAAGTCGTCGAATTCCAGCATTTCGTGAAAGCGAAGATCGACGAACGCCGCGCCAACCGCACCGAAGACCTGCTCTCCGACCTCGTCTATGCCGAGATCGATGGCGAACGCCCGCTCGAGGATGCCGAAATCCTGTCGATCATGCAGCAGCTGATGGTCGCGGGGAACGAGACGACGACCTCGGCGCTCGCCGGCGGCCTGCTCCAGCTCATCGAGAACCCCGACCAGATGGCAAAGGCGGTCGCCGCCGCCGACGAAGGAAACGAGCGCGCGATCATCAATCTCGTCGAAGAAGTTCTGCGTACTGAAAGCCCGACTGCGGGCATGTGGCGCATGGTGCTCAAGGATGCCGAGCTTGGCGGCGTGCAAATCCCCAAGGGCGCGATGGTCCAGCTTCGCTATGCCGCCGCGAACCGCGACCCCGCCAAATATCCCGATCCCGACCGTTTCGACATGGAGCGCGCCAACGCACGCAGCCACCTCGCCTTCGGCAAGGGCATCCATATGTGCGTCGGCAATATGCTGAGCCGCAAGGAAATGGCGGTCGCCTACTCCGAGCTGCTCAAGCGCCTGACGAACTTCCGTGTGGCCGAAGGACACACGCCGAGCTGGCCGCCGAATATGCTGCTGCGCGGGCTCACCACCCTGCCCATCACCTTCGAGCGCCGCGCATGAACTTCGATCTCGACGAAGACCAGCAGCTCACGCGCGACATGATCGGCCGCTTTCTAGGGCCGGTCGACATCGCTGCGCGGCATGCGATGCGAAAGGCCGAGGGCGGCTATGCACGCACGCGCTGGCAGGACATTGCCGATCTCGGTCTCCTCGCGCTCGCCGCGCCCGAAGCCATGGGCGGCATCGGCGGGACGATGGTCGACCTCGCGCTCGTTGCCGAGGCGCTCGGAAAGGGCGTCGCGATCGATCCCTGGCTGGAAAATGGCGTGCTGCCGATCCGGCTGGCGGCGGCAGCGGGCGATGATGCGCTGGTCGCCGACCTGACCATCGGCGCGAAATTCGTCGCGGTCGCTTTAGCCGAACCGGGTCGCCGATACGAAACCGAAGCCGTCGGCACGAAGGCCGAAGGCGATCAAGTCACCGGCGCCAAGACCTTCACCCTCGGCGCGCCGCTCGCCGACACGCTGCTCGTCACGGTTGCGGGCGACAAGCTCGCCAAAATCGCGATGGGCGCCGCGGGTGTCGTGCGTCAGGATTATCCGGTCATCGACGGATCGAATGCCGCGACGATCGACCTGCATCGCACCCCCGTCGACCTGTTCGACCTGCCCGACGCAAAATTCCGGCGCGTCGTCGGCGACGTCCGCATGCTCGCCGCCGCCGAAATGGTCGGGCTCGCACAAACGATGTTCGACGACACGCTCGGCTATGTCGGTGAGCGCCAGCAGTTCGGCGCCGCGATCGGCAGCTTCCAGGCGCTCCAACACCGGCTCGTCGAATGCTATGCCGCGCTCGAACAGGCCCGCTCGATGATGCTGCGCACCGCGATGCTCGATCCCACGACCGACGATACCAACTGGCTGCGGATCGCCGCGGGCACCAAGGCCTTCGTCGGCGAGGCCGCGACGCGGATCGGGCTCGAAGCGGTGCAGATGCACGGCGGCATGGGCCAGACCGACGAGCTCGCGATCGGCCACGCGCTGAAGCGCGTGATGCTGCTCGACAAATTGTTCGGCGATCAGGACCATTGCCTCCGCAGCTTTGCGAGGGCGGCATGAGCGCGCTCGCCCCCATCGCGCCGGGGCTGTGGACCGACGAGGCCGAACCCCGGCTGATTGGCGCGCGCCGCTCCGATGGCGAGATTATCTTTCCCGTGCCCGACGGCGACGCCGCCGCGCTGGTCGAGCCCGTCGCGCTGTCGCGCAAGGGCACGCTCTGGTCGTGGACGACGCAGGGCTTCGAACCCAAGGAGCCCTATAGCGGCCCGCAGCCCTTCCAGCCCTTCCTCATCGGCTATGTCGAACTGCCCGGCGAGGTGATCGTCGAAACGCGGATCATCGACGCCACCGCTGCCGACCTCGTCATCGGGATGCCGATGGAGTTCGCCATCGTCCCCTTCGACGATGCGCGGTCGACCTATGCCTTCCGCCCGGAGCGCCATCCATGAGTGACGACGTCTATATCATCGGCGCGGGCATCCACCCCTTCGGCCGCACCGACGGCCGTTCGGGGCGCGATCAGGGCGTTTATGCGGTGCGTGAAGCACTCGGCGACGCCGGGATCGAATGGGGCGATGTCGAATTTGCTTATGGCGGATCGGCGGCGGCGGGCTCGGCCGACATCATGGTCAACGAACTCGGGCTGACCAGCGTGCCCTTCATCAACGTTGCCAACGGCTGCGCGACCGGCGGCAGCGCACTCACCGCCGCGCGCAACGCGATTGCGGCGGGCGCGTGCGACATCGCGCTCGCGGTCGGGTTCGACAAGCATCCGCGCGGCGCATTCAACGCCAAGCCCTCGGACTACGGCCTGCCCTTATGGTATGGCGAAACGGGCATGATGCTGACGACGCAATTCTTCGCGCTCAAGATCCAGCGCTATATGGCGCTTCACGGGATCAGCCGCCGCACGCTCGGCCTCGTCGCCGAAAAGGCCTTTCGCAACGGGACCCTCTGCGATCATGCATGGCGCCGGTCGCCGGTCGATCTCGATACCATCCTGAACGCGCCGATGGTCAACGATCCGCTGACCAAATATATGTTCTGCTCGCCCGCCGAGGGCGCGGTCGCGCTGGTGCTGGCGAGCGGCAAGAAGGTCCGCGAGCTCGGCGCCGACGCGGTGCGCATCGCCAGCGTCGCCTTCCGCACCCGCCCCGAAGGCTCGTTCGAGGTCTTCGCGCCGTCGATCAGCGTGAACGGCGGCGGCAAGCCCACCGAGGTCGCCAGCAAAGCCGCCTTCGAAATGGCAGGTATCGGCCCCGAGGATGTCTCGGTCGCGCAGTTGCAGGACACCGAAAGCGGCGCCGAAATCATGCACATGGCCGAGAACGGTTTCTGCGCCGACGGCGAGCAAGAACAATGGCTTGCCGAGGGCTGGAGCGAGATCATCGGAAAAATGCCCATCAACACCGACGGCGGCTGCCTCGCATGTGGCGAGCCGATCGGCGCCTCGGGCCTGCGGCAAGTCTACGAAAATACGGTGCAACTGCGCGGTCGCGGCGGCGAGCGGCAGGTGCCGAACGGCCCCAAGGTCGGTTATTCTCATGTCTATGGAGCGCCCGGCCTTTCGGCGGTGGCGATCCTCGAACGCTAGTGAAATTATGGATTTAGACCTCACCAAAGACGAACTGGAATTTCGCGAGGAGGTCTGCGACTTTCTCCGCACATCGCTGCCCGACTATGTGCGCGATGGCGCCAAGCGCACGCCGGGCGTCTTCGTCGAACCCGACATCGGCCTCGTCTGGCACCGCATCCTCAACGACAAGGGCTGGGTCGCCTATCATTGGCCCGAGGATTGCGGCGGCACCGGCTGGACGCCGATGCAGCGCTATATCTTCGAAAAGGAATCCGCGATCGCGGGCGCCCCGGCGCTGTCGGTGCTCGGCCTCCGTCTCGTCGGCCCCGTCATCTGCGCCTTCGGTACGCAGGAGCAGAAGGACCGTTTCCTTCCCGCGATCCGCGCCGGCACCGACTATTGGTGCCAAGGCTATTCCGAACCGCAAAGCGGCTCCGACCTCGCCTCCCTCCGCACCCGCGCGCGCCGCGACGGCGATGAATATGTCGTCGACGGATCGAAGCTGTGGACCACCCACGCGCACCACGCGAACTGGATCTTCTGTCTCGTCCGAACCGACGGCGAAGTGAAGAAACAGGCGGGGATCAGTTTCCTGCTCGTGCCGATGGACCAGCCCGGGGTCACCGTCACCCCGATCATCACCATGGCCGGGGACCATGAGGTCAACCAGGTCTTCCTCGACGGCGCGCGCACGTCAGTCGGCAACCGCATCGGCGAAGAAGGCCAAGGCTGGACGATCGCCAAATTCCTGCTCGAGAATGAGCGCGGCGGATCGTTCCACGCCCCGCGCCTGATCCGCGCGATCGACCATCTGGAACAGCTCGCGGGCGTCGCGCCCAGCGGGCACAATGGATCGCTCGGCGGCGATGTCCAGATCGCGACGCGCATCGCAAAGCTGCGGCTCGAAGCCGAAGCGCTCGAAACCACCGAACTCCGCATCCTTGCCGACATCGCAAAAGGCCGCCCCGCCGGGCCGCAAACCTCGCTCGTCAAATTGCTCTCGTCCGAAATCCACCAGCGGATCGACGGACTCGCGATGGATCTTCACGGCTATGACGGCCTGCAATTGCCGACCGTCCGCCCGCTCTACGGCAACGAAGCGCCGTCGCCGATCGGCGACGCGGACGCGCAGGTCGCCGCCGCCCGCTATCTCAACAGTCGTGCCTGGACCGTGTTCGGCGGTTCGAGCGAAGTCCAGAAGAACATCATAGCAAAGACGGTGCTACGCCTATGACACATGCATTGCGACTTGCCGGCCAGTGTGAAATAGTCCCGATCATGGGAGAACAGGCAGAAAAACTGCCGGTTGACGGGTTCGCGCCGCCAATGGATGCCAGGACGCTCGTCGATGCGGTCACGGTTCGCTGCGTGGAAGATATCCACGACGCGGCGGTGGTGCTGCGCGACTATGCCGCCGCTTATGGCCTGCGTGCCGCACTCTGCGACGATATCGCATCGAAGGAAACGATGGTCGATGCCGACGGCGCCGTTTTGGCAGCCGATCTGTTCGGCTGGCTTGGCGATGGCGAACGCTGGTGGGAAGATCACAGGCTCGCGCTCCACTCGCCGCTGCCGCGATCTTGCCGATACGAGAGCGAACCCTTCTGGTGCAACGCCGAGGGTTTTCGCACCGCCCAGCCCAACCCCTATCTCGATGACATCGACCTCTCGCGCTATTTTTCGGCGCACGAGCGGTACAAGGCCGCGATCGTCGTTCCCGTGCATCTGCCGTTCGGCCAGATTTCGGCGAACAGCTTTCAACCCTCGGACCCCGACATCACCGACCTGTCGGAGATGTTCGCGGCGATCGGCGACACGCTGGCACTCGCAACGCGGCGCTTCATCGCAGGCTATGCCTCGGCGATGCGGACGAAACGGCGTATCCCGTCGGACTGCGAGCTGTCGAAGCGCGAGGTCGAATGCCTGCGCTGGGCCGCGATCGGCAAGACCGACCGCGAGATCGGGATGATCATTTCGCTGAGTCACGCGACGGTGCGCTATCATGTCCACCGCGCCGGCGAGAAACTGAACTCGGTCAACCGCGCGCAGACGATCTTCAAGGCCGGGCAGCTCGGCTACCTCGGCGCGAACAGCTAGCCGCCAAGCGAGCGTAACGGCTCGCTGCCGTCCCAATTCTTCGCCGCCTCGCGCATCATCGCGAACAGCTCGCGCGTGCCCGCCTGCGGTTCGAGCAGTTCGACCAGCGTTCCCGGCCCCGTGCCGGGATCGGCGTAGATCACCCCGCCGGTGTCGCCGACGGGCGCCTCGAAGATGATCTCGGCGCCGACCTCGGCACAGCGCGTCCGCGCCTCGGCAATCGAATCGACGAGCACGCACACATGGTGCAGCCCTTCGCCGACCGCATATTCGCCGCGATAGAGCGATTTCGCATCATTCTCGGGCCGGATCAGTTCGATCTGCATGTCGCCCCAATAGCCGAGTGCCATGGTGAAGACCGGATCGCTCGCCGCGCCGCGATAGCGCCCGCCGGGGAGCGATACGTTCGGCAGCAGAAAGAAGGGGCCCGCGCCCATCACTGCGGTCCAATGTTTCACCGCGGCGTCGAAATCGGACGGCACGAAAGCGAGCTGCATGATCTCGCCGAGTGATGCGAGCGTTGCGGGTGCGGCCATGTCTCTCCCCTCAAAAGCGATAGCGCACAAGCGCCAGCCTTTGTGCGATAAGCTCTTCGAGACCCGGAGTCATACTGGGCAAAATGTGAGGGAGTGCCATGGCCGAGTCCGATCCGAAGATCGCACCGCAGGACTGGTTCGCCGTCCGCAAGCGCAATGCGCGCGCGGGCCTGCG